>ENA-OUQW01000323-OUQW01000323.1-human-gut-metagenome-genome-assembly--contig:-NODE-323-length-62240-cov-15.886387_pt1 | contig 62240 bp, 50 predicted proteins | sample MGYA00248464_ERZ548849 | MGnify/ENA primary metagenome ERZ548849 (study PRJEB26491, sample SAMN04978193) | human gut metagenome | host: Homo sapiens | study: EMG produced TPA metagenomics assembly of... | reverse complement strand
TACCAAACAGCTTAAAAATGTAGGCTAAATTGGGAACGTTAAACTGGACACCCTAAGAAATAAATCTTAGATTACCGGACTCTAAAAAAATGAAAACTAAGGGACAAATCACTAAAAACAAGGGATTTGTCCTTTTTTTTATACCTAAAAACATAATTTTTGTTCTTATATTAATATTTTATGTTCCTGAATTGAGATGCCTGCAACACTGTTTGCTCATAAATTTGCAATGAATAAAACGGAGAAATTATCTGCATTGATTCTTTTAAAATAAATGACGATATGAGCGATAATCTCAATGAAAAACAGTCTGCCATGGATAAAGAGGAAGTCCAAAAAATCATTGACGAAAGGATTGCACGGTTTGTTGAAAAAGAAAAAAAAGCTGATATTTCATCAACCAACAGCAAGCTATCGTTGCGAAAAAACAGACTGTGTAAGATGATAAGGTGGTGGAAAAAAAAGTAAAGTAGAAAAGCCGGTATGGTATCAGGCTCCTTACATTTATTTCTGCTCATGAATTCGGATATAGACACTTAAGATTATACTTTATTTAATAATAAAAAAGAATTATAATGGAAAATCAAAATGAAAACTTACTGAATGGTGCTGCTTACGAAGCTCCCAAGTGTGAAATAGTCGTAATACAGAGCGAAGGTCTGATCTGCGCAAGTAACGATAATAGGGAAGCCACTCACGATCGCTTTTATTATCTAAAAGATTATAAATGGTAAGGGAATTAAAATCTGGAATAAGATGAGAATCAAGGATTTTATTTATAGAGTAGCATGTGTGGCCGTTGCAGTTAGTTTGCTTGGTGCATGTACAAGTGAAGATGATGAACTAACTAACTACAATGGAAAGAAAGTACCCATGACATTTACGGCCGGATCGGTGCAGACGCGCACAGCATTGGGTGATGACGGCACGGCCGTGAACTGGGTAAAAGGCGATGCGATTGCCATTTTCGACGGAACGGAGACTAATGAGTTTACTACGCAGGATGCAGGGGCTACGGCTTCCTTTACCGGTACGGCACACCAGGCCGAAAGCTATACAGCCTTTTATCCTTTTGCTAATGTGACTGAAATCACTGCCACGACCATTACCTTTAACCTGCCCGAAGAGCAGACAGCCGTGGCCGGAGGATTTGCCAGCGGACTGGTGCCATCGTGGGCACAGACTGCCGAAGGAAGTACCTCCCTGCAGTTTCAAAACCTCAGTGCGCTGGTGAAGTTTACGGTAGGCGACGGTATGGCCGGTGAAGGAACCTTTATCCTCAGAGGCGTAAAGGGTGAGAGCCTGACCGGAAGCATGAAATATACCATTGGAGGCGAAACCGTTCCGAATGAGGATGGCAAAGGAGATTACTCTTCTACTTCTCTGAACGAAGTCAGACTGAAAGGTACATTCGAGGCCGGAAAGACCTACTACTTTACGGTGGCTCCTGCCGAGCTGACGGGAGGACTCAGCCTTTTCTACGTAAACAGCGAGGGAACGGCATACCGCAGAGGAGGTAACAACGCGGTGACTCTCGAAGCCGGAAAAGTGCTTGATTTGGGAACACAAACCTCAGCCAAGTTTGAAGAAGCCATCATCAATCTGGAACTCATTGAGCAGATTGAATCAAACCTTCCGTCGGGAGGAGGCAAGAAAATGGCATCGGCTGAAGGAGTGGAGATAACCACCAAGGCGGCCAATGATGTGGCATTGTATGATTCGGGTACCGGATTTGTGAAGAATCCCGACGGCACCGTTACGCTGACCGAAGAAAACAGAAATATCATCAGCGGAGTTACTTATGTGGGCTTCTATGATATAAAAAACGTATCGGGACTTGAGTATTTTACTAACGTGACAAGTTTTTATTGCGAGTGGGTAACAGAACAGGAGTCACTGGATTTGACTGCTTTGAAGAATCTGACATCTATAAATTGCAATAGTTGCAATATACTGACATCGCTGAATTTGAGCGGTCTGGACAAACTTAATTATATAAACATTAAGAACTGCCCGCTGACTTCATTAGACCTGACCGGTTTGACCAGTCTTACCACTCTGTATATGGGTGAAACTGAATTGACCTCTTTGGAGCTGTCTCATTTGACGAATCTGACAAGTCTTGAGTGCACAGATTGTAAATTGCAATCATTGAATGTGAGCGGATTGACCAATCTGACTTCGCTGGTATGTGCCAATACCCAAGTGGAATCATTGGATTTGAGAGGCTTGACCAAACTGAGCTTTTTGCAATGCACCGGTAACCGACTGACCTCTTTAGACTTGACCGACCAGAAAGAATGTCTGACCACGTTACGATGCTACGGTAATAATTTAGGTTCATTGGAGTTATCAGGCTTAACGAAGCTGCAAGACCTGTATTGCTACAACATTGGAGCTGCCTCATTGACTCTGAGCGACTTGCCTGAGCTGACAAACCTGGATTGCGGTGAGAACCAGCTGACCTCATTGAGCCTGAGCGACTTGCCTAAGCTGGCAACCCTGGAGTGCAGCGACAACCGGCTGACCTCATTGAGTCTGAGTAATCTGCCTGCCCTGACAGAACTGTCTTGCACCGACAACCAGCTGACCTCATTGGATGTGAGCGATCTGACTGCCCTGACAGGATTGTATTGCACCGGCAACCAGCTGACCTCATTGGATGTGAGCGGTTTGACCAAACTGAAAGATTTGTATTGTAGCAATAACCAGCTGACCGCATTGGATGTGAGCGGTTTTGCCAGTCTGAGAACTCTGGAGTGTAACAACAACCAGCTGACCGCATTGGATGTGAGCGGTTTAACCAATCTGATCTCTCTGGAGTGCAGCGACAACCAGCTGACCGCATTGGATTTGAGCGGTTTTGCCAGTCTGAGAACTCTGAAGTGTAACAACAACAGGCTGACCGCATTGGATGTGAGCAATTTGGAGGAACTGGCAAATCTGTATTGTAGAGACAACCAGCTGACCGCATTGGATTTGACTAGTTTCAGTCTGAGAAATTTGGAAGAAGTAGACTGCAGCAACAACCAGATAACCGGTGTGTTGGAAATATTGTTTCCCGTGAATCTGACCAAATTGTGTTGCAGCAACAACAAGTTGACCGACATAGATATTAATGGTGGTGATTACATTCTTAGACATCTGGAATGCCATCAAAACCAAATGCCCAAAATTTATCTTGCTAACTACTACAAATTGTACGAGTTGAAGTGCGGTCAGCAGACAAATGCTGATGGGACGCCACTGACAGCTGAACTTTGGATATATTCTACAAGGAAAGATTTGTGGAATGAAACCTGGAGCAAATATCCGGAAAACGCAAATATTACACTTAAATAATAATGATAATAGGCTCTTGCCCGCCTGCGGCCTAAAACCGCAGGCGAGTATGAGGCCTTGACCGTATGCCGGTGTAATTCAGGAAATAAAATATATTTATGCCTAAATCTAATTTTATAGTTATGAGTACACAAAACATCAAAAACAAAGATTCCATCAAAGCTGAAAAGCTGGAGATTTTAGGTAATAAGCTGAAAAAGTTTAATGATTTGAGCTATACTACATTAAAGGACAATCTTCTGAATAATAAATTGAGTGTAAATGACAGAATCACTAAACAAGATTTGGCACTCTTGGTGGAGTATAAGTCTGATAGGGATAGATTAGGCATTGAGAATGAAGAATTTATTAATAAATGGGTTCTCCCCAATCGACCAGATGGTTATTTAAGAGGTTTTATTATAGCTTTTGACACTGTTTGTAGAGTTACGCCTGATTTAGTAAAAGTTGCAAAAGAGCATAATAAAGTATCTTCGGCACTGATACCAATCAAAGGTATCAGCCAGGCTATGACAAACAAGCTGAAAGATTATTATATATACGACATTTCCAGTTTGCTGCAAAAAGGTAAGACTCAAAGCAAACGCAACGAACTTGCTTCGAAGTTAGGTGTAGATGTCAAGTTGGTAAACTCGTGGGTAAAACAGGCCGATTTGTGGAAAGTAGAAGGCATGACTCCAGATACCGCATTCCTTCTGGCGCAAATAGGCGTACGCAATGTGCATGATTTGGCAAAAGTGGATGCAAGCAAAGCCTATCCCATCATGCAGCGGCTTTGCTTTACACAAGCTGATTTCCTGCTTGAAGAGCAAAATGTTATAGAGGAAATAATTGAAAATGCAGCAGAGTTGGTAAACAACAATTTCGGTATACGTCGTCTATTGTTGACATTTGAAACAAATGAACCGGAACCGGATTTTCTTTTTCGTGACGAAACAGACAAAACCATCGAAGAGTTGCTGAAAACCAGTGGAGAAATCATACGTGAAGGATTGAATTCATTGGATGACATAATTCCTGCGCTTCCGCTTCCTCATATTATAAGAGGGCGAATATACATGAAAAAAACAGGAGAACCCGAACTCAACAATTATCCGTTCGCTAACGCAAAAGTAGAAATATCGGGTATCTCAAGCTCGTCTGCCGACCAAAGCGAGGTAGGCAAAAAGCCATTTGGGTATACCGACGGTGAAGGAAATTTTATCATCGTAATGCCCGATAGATACAACCTCCAGGAGGCTGTCACTATTACAGTCTCGCAAGGAGCCGATAAACAGACATTTATCAAAAGTGCATCCGACATTATAAATTCTGTCAAAGAACAAAAGGTTCTTGACCTTTTCCATAAGTTAGATTTCATCAAAGGAATTCTTGATACCGAGAAGGCCAAAAAAGATATTTACGTTAGGTTGAACAACAGTTTGGAAACAAATCCGAACAGTGCTGGTGAGATAAAAACGGAAATCGAAAGGTGGAAACCCTTGATGCCGGAAATAGAGGCTGAAATCGAACTCCAGACACAGGCCTATATCAACACCGAAAAAGAAATCAGACAAGCAGTAGCCGACAATACAGTTATTTCATTGAAAAGACTCCTTAACAATCTTGTGAGCCGAAATGATTTCGAAGCTGATTTAGGCGTACTGATATTGACCGATGAAATTTTCAAAGGCCTTTCAACTGGCTTAAAGAAAACATTGCCAAGTGTGAAACTTATGGAAAACGACAACAAGGCAGTACGGCTTTCTACCGATACAGCTCCGGCTCGTATCTTCAGCTACAGCATGCTCCAGCGCCTTGTAGAGCCGTCGGTTTCCCCTTATGCTGAAAAAGATACACCTCGAAAGAAATTGAGTTCGCCGGTCGATGTCATGACATTCAAGGAGAATATGTACAAGAAGCCGAAAAGTATACCTAAAATGTCGTCTTTGGGCATTGGCTATGTACTTAATATGCATCAGGCATGGGTTCCTGATGGGTTTGCTTTGGGGTCGCTGCTCTACTCTTTGGTGTTGGCTCCGGGCGAAGAACAGCGCTTGGTTGTGCGGGAGAAGAGCCAGACTTATACCGTATCCGACAACGCAGAAGCTTCGGACAGTGCCCGTGAAAACTATACACTCACGCAGGACGATGATGCAATGGCGGTGTACAATTATGCGCTTAACCAGCTTTCAAAAGCCAATTCCCAATCTGGATATTCTGCCCAAACGTCAAGTTACGGAGGTGGTTTCGGGGCTGGAGGTATACTTGGCGGATTTTCGGCTATGTTAGGCTTATCCGGTTCTCATTCCAAATCAAGTGGAAGTGCCTCTTCATCGGCAAGCCAATCCAATGCGCACAATGAAGTGTCTTCTGCTGCTCAGAATTTCCAACATAGCATCAAGAGCGCTTCGGAGAAAGTGGCACAGGCAAAACGTATCAGCGTCCGGGCTGCTACAAGCGTAGAAAACGACTCGGTGGCAACAAAAATCATTGCCAACCACAACCACTCGCATACTCTCACTATCCAATATTGGGAGGTAATGCGCCGCTACCGTATGGAAACTTGCATAGACGGTGTAGAATTGGTATTGTTTGTTCCTTTGGAAATTATATCATTCATAAAACCGGAGCTGCCATACGTACTGTCGAAGCAGGATGTTGCAAACTTCGATATAAAATCTTTTGAATCGCGTTATGGTCAGTTGCTGCATTATGCCGATTTACTGCTTCCTCATCTGCCTTATAAATACAGGAATGGTTTGGAACTTATAAAGAAATATGCGTCATATCCTACGTGGAAGCGTGAAGAGGCTGAGAGTGTAAGCAGTAAGTTGCTGGAATTGAAATTCACTTGCAACATCTTGGAGTTCGATGACATAAAAGCGACTTTGGTTCTCAAAAATGGAAAAGGAATCATTGCCGGCAATCTGAATAATTTCGCGAGGAAACAGCTCAGTACGGAAATTATAACTTCACTCCAATTGAAGCAGGAGATTATAAATGAAAGAAACCAAAGAGGCAAAGCATACACATTCAGTTTTGTCATCCCGAGCAATGTTATCGGAAGTGATATTGACTACATACGTCTGGAGCACAGCTGCGATTCGTTCAGCTATAATCTTAACCAAAGTGAAGAATATCTTTCGAGCGCTCAGAAAACGGCACTGGCAAATATGCTCGGCAAAGAGAAAGATCTAGCCAAAGACAATGATTCCAGTGGCAACGACAGGAACAAAATAGCACACTATAAATCTCAGTTGCCTGAAGCTTTTCTTGCTCCAATAGTTACACTTTCTTCGCGCGAGCTGTATTCTTATGGCTCACCTGTTGTGTCGGATGTGTCATTATCGTATTCCGGATCTGAAGACCTCGTGGGTCTGCTTACGTCTTCAACATTCAACCCTTCGCTTAGAGTTAATGTCCAGATGTCTTGCAGAGTATTGCGGAACTCGGAACTGCAAGAAATGGAATCGACTTTGCATCATATACTGTCCGATACATTACATTACTCTCAAGTAGTATGGGGTTCGCTAAGTGATGACGAGCGTGCAATGATGTTGGAGGGATATACAATTGATATGAACTTTGACAATCTGAAAGGACTTGAAGACATGGATCAAGTTAATTCCGATAATATCAGTCAAAAGACTCGTATTGTAGATAAAAGTTTAAAAAATAATCCGATAATAAACAACAATATAGGTAGTGTCATACTAAGGCCGCAATTCAAAAAAGCCGAAAACGACTCCACAGATATCCCATTGCTGAATTGTGTAAACATAAAAAAGCTATTAGGATTTTATGGAAACTGCATTTTGCTGCCATTCACATATCCACAAAGTCTGGCCAAAAAGTTAGACAAAACGGCAGCCGAAATACAGGATGCCCTCTATCGCTATCACACTGCATACTTCAGAGTACCATCAACTACCATCTCGCTGCCTACCGATGGCATGATAGGTGAAGCCGTACTCGGTGAAACAAATGTAAGCGAACTTATAGATCTGACACGATTCTGGAATTGGAAGGATTCTCCTATCGATAAAATGGATATCGGCAAAGACTACCTTAACAACACCGACTATTTAGACGGAAAGGCGCCTGCCGGAACTACAGCTTTGAATATTCAAAGTGCAACCGCACCACAGTCTGTTACAATGACAGACCTGATTAGTGTGCTGGCTGGCAAACAGACACCACAGTTCGGCAATATTACCGGATTAGAGCAATTGAAGGACATTCTGAACGAAGGTACCAAAAGTGCGTCATCGGGTAGAGATAAGATTCTGGACAGTAATAGTGCTATGTTGGGAAAAGTCATAGATTTACTAAAGTTAAAACCTGAAATAGACAAAAGCAACAATAGTGAAACAGGTGAAGAAAATAAACCTGAATCTGGAAAACCTACTAGCTCCGTAGAATCGGGAACAACTACCGGCGGTAAACCGACAACAGGAACAGGCGGCAATGATGAAACAGGCAAAAACAATAATCCTGAAACTGGAAAACTTGCAACCTCTGAAGATTCGGGACAACGGCTATCTAAAAACGATAACCGAAACATATAACGAGAATGGTAAATAAATTATAACTATGATAATACATTTAAGTCATGGCAAACGATAATTATTTATTCGAATTAGCCTCCAAGTTACTTGAACAGGAAACTTCGGAAGAAATGGCTGAAATTAAAAGAATGATATATCGCAGGATTGCAACAGAAAGTGATATCAAACTTTCTCGAATTCCTGCTCCGATGAATATAACTGAAATAGGTGGGTACTTCAACCTGCTTATGAAGCTCAATCAACAGGAAATGTTAAGACAAACGCTCGCATCGATACTCGGATTACCAATGCAACCGCCGACCGAGTAGTCATATTTTGGATTAAAAAGATAAGATACTGAAGGTTACAGCTCTTTTTGAAGAGTGATTTGATAGTACATATAGAGTTCATGCTGTAAGATAATGGATTTTCAGCTTCTGTCGGACCATTAGTTTTAGTTTAGAAAGTGTCCGGCAGGGAGAATGAAAAGATTGTTAAAACAGACGGAATTTTAGAATACTTGAATGATAATTTTTCAATATTGAGCCTAGGGCTGGAAACAACACTTTGAGAAAAACCTGGCCTATTACATTGAGCGGTAATGGCGTTACCTACTTTGATAGGGGGACTGACTTATGAACGTGTGGTCTTACTGACGTTTGCTTCTGCAGATGTTTTTGTGGACGTGACCTCTTAATAATAATGCTTATGTTGTGAATGAACTCTTGCCGCTGCTTTGGCTTGTAAGAGGGATACCGGCTAAGAAGGCGTAGTTAGGGGTTGTGCATCGCAATGGAACGTATGTTCGTTGGTTGCTTTTGTTCTAAGTTGTAGTATAGAAGTTTTACTTAATACGAATGAGTCCATGCTGTATCGCTGCCGAGACAACCAGTCGCTGGATGAGAACCATCCAGTGTGAAATCGCGTAACAGGGAGCTGGTCAAGCAGCAGTAGGGTCTTTAGGCTGGCAGGTGTGCATTAGCAACCTGATTTCGACTGCTCTTCTTGCAGTGGATACCCCAGTACGATGCGAGTTTAAATAAAGCCCCATCAAAAAACATAAAGATTTGTTTTTGATGGGGTTGCATTTATACTCCTGGTAAAGCAACGATATTAATTCTACTGATACGTCCGTTTGTCATCCAGTGTATATTCGCGAGATAAAATTTATGTTCCTCAATGTAATTTTATCTTTTACTCCTTTGGAAGCTGATTAAATCATGGTTGCGAGGAACTTTTATGTAAATTCATCTTCGGATTTAGAGTTGCAAATGAACAATATAGTATTGTTGCATAGCAATATACTGACCAAGCATTAGGAAAAAGTCAATTCTAAAACAGTATATATAGTTACAACTCTTCTTTAGAAATTATAAATAGTTGGTATCAATACTATGAAAATATTGCAAGCATGGCTGAAATACAAATAACTTATTTTTTCATGTGCAGAATATATTCATTGATATTTAACAATGAAATTTTGTCGAGGATAGGTAAAGGAATCTGCTATTCTGGATATAATGCAAAAAATTAATTATAAAACCTATTTTAAATTCATTTATTATGGCAAAGAAAATTAAAATTAGAGTGTTCAACACACTGGAGCTTAATAATGTAATGGTATCCGGATGGTATTCATACAAAGATAATCCCAATAAAAGATACGGGTTATTCACCGGAGCTACAGAAGGATTGGAAATAGAACGTGAAGCTGATTGTATGAAATTCATGAAGCCCAATGTAGGTATCATTTCTAAGAATCTTTGGCAGATACATATAAAGGTGCGCCATTGTGATTACGATCTGATGTACGAACATGAATACAAAAACTGGACAGATAATATATGCATAGCCTGGCTCAGATCAGGCAATTTGGGTGGTGATACTGTAAACTGGTTTTTCAACGGTAAAAAAGATTGTTGGTATAATGGAGGAAAGAAAGGTGAGGAGTTGGTAGTTTCGCATCGTGTAACATGTGGGAATATCCCGCCCTCTGTAGGGTTGGAGAATCAGTCTTCAGAGCAGCCAAATGATACCGAGGAGAAGGAAAATGAAGGATACAGCTCTCCTTCCGGTGGACATTATATCCGCCCCGGCTCTGAAAGCAACAGCTCTCCTTCCGGCGGACACTATATCCGTCCCGGCTCTGAAAGCAGCAGCTCTCCTTCCGGCGGACACTATATCCGCCCCGGCTCTGAAAGCACTAGCTCTAATACCGGTGGAAGTCCTGTCACTTCCAAAAGACTTTATCCTACAGGGAAAGGTTCGATATTAGCAGAATACATGAATGAAGATGGTTCTCAAAAAGAGCATAAGAGACTTTATCCTACACCTTTGGGCTGGGGTGGTACTGGTATTGACTCCAATTTAGATGATAAGTCAGATGAGGATGAAAGACGATATTACATCAGACATGACTCCAATGGAGAATGAAGTGATGAAATAAGACCCATCAAAACAACTTCTCGTTACATGCCTTCTCTTTTGTCGATACCGTTTCATAATCCTATCGGCAATTTCATCAGATGACAGCTTTAAATAACGTGAGTTCGATGAATTCAGAACTCACGTTAATTATCAAACATTTTGGGATAATTTAAAGGAAAGGTGTGTAGCCTTGTTGCATAAAACTTTTCAGGCACCGTTGGCGTCTTTGGGGTAAAAGAATAGACAAAGTTTTGTTTCGCATATATGCTTTTGATAGAATTAAATCGGTAAACATTTCTGATATAAAATTTAAGTTTGAAAATGATACAGAAGCTGAAGCTCTGTTCTATGATTATTATGGCATCATGTTGTCTCCAATGAAAACGGAACGAATTGTTCTGAGGTTGGGATTCGAGCAAGGAATGCATCTGAAGACACTTCTGTTTCACCATTAGCAGAAGCTGATACAGCAGGATGAAAATTACATGACATTTGAGTAATATCTAAAATCTTGTTATGATTTTATACAGGAATTATTTTCTTGCACTTCTGAACTTGAAGTTATAAGTCCGCAGTCGTTAAGGGGCGAGATGAAGAAATTTGTAGAAAAATGAATGATATATATAACTTGAATGAGAAAGATTAATATGTTTATATTTTTCTTTAGCTTGTATTGGTTCAAACAAAGTTTTTCATTCTTGTGATATTGAATGTTTTGAGTTTTACATGTCTGGTATTTTATGTTTAATTTTGCAAAACATCGAATTTTTAAGTGAAAAATATGATTTGTTCATACTCTAAAATAAAAACTGACCAGAAATACAATGAAGATTTCAAAACGTATTCTACGTTAGGAGTTTTGCAGTATCTGCCTGCGCAATTGTTGTGGAATATTTTGAGGGCATCTGTGGCTGACAATCAGGATATGCCTAGTGTTTCAGGTGAGATTGTTCAGATAGAATTTTGGCCTAAGTGGTATAAGATTCAAAATATTAAAGTGGTATCTAATACAACATACATTGAGCCTGATGTATTTATCCGTTTTGAGAATTTTGATTGTGTTGTAGAAGTCAAGAAATCGGACAGCGTTGGACAGCATTCAGACCAATGGGAAAGTCAAACGCAGGCGTATCGGAATGAATATCCCGACGGAAAACCATTTGTCTATATTGCACTTGGCGGTAATCTTAAGCTTGATACGTCATCGCAAGATAAATTCAACCATGTATATAAATCAACATGGCAACGGCTGTTACGCGTGATTGATAAAGCTTTGCAAGAACGTATGTCTGTTGCATATAAGACAGAAATTATGAATCAAGAAATCAGAATCCTTCAATCTGCTGTAGATGCTTTTGCCAACTATAACGAATATGTAGTGGAGTTGTTGGATACTATGAATGAATACAGTCAAACAATAAAACTGCCAACAAAAGAATCCTTGAAACAATTATGGAGAATATGAATACCCCTAAAGAACTTTTCGCAAACGTACGGAAATCTATCAGACTGTTGTTTGAATATCAGAAGCGTATGCAAGGAACAATGTTCCATATCAAGTCTGTGTTAAATCTTTCTCCAGCTGGAAGAATAGAGGTCAACAAACTGTTTTCCCGTGCCCCTCGTGTAAGCAAGGATTATGGCGAGACACAACTCTCAGATGGAAACTGGGCTTGGGATTATTTGTATCCTATGGTTATGGAGTATTATCTGGGAGAGAAGAAAATTGAGAATTATGATTTTTGCTTGTCTGTTATTCAAGTTACGGATGATGGATATTTTAGAGCAAAGCAGAAGGATCTATCACCAAACAGACTTGATACCTATACATTCGCTTCGGCCGAAGACAGCGATAGCATTGCCTTGTTTGTCATGGAAATAAAGCCGAATAAGTCTTCTTGGGCCAAACGTTGGCAAAGGGATACAATGGAAGAAAATCTCAACAAGTGGATGTCGGATTCCAGAACAACTATAGATGATATGACAAGGGAAGGCAATCATTTTATCGTAATGAAATTTTCGCTTATGGATTTGTTGTCGGATGCTTCTATAGGAAATGTATTGGATAAAATCAGCCAACATGTAGAAGAGCTCAGCGGAAAGGCTGTTGTTTGATTGGAAACAGTTGTGGAGTAATCTTTTTTGCTTGTGATACAACTATACTTTCAATAAAAATGCCATTTAAACTCAATGTTTATTTATAATTGAGGAATTATTCATAAAAGAATAGCTGATAGTTTAAAGGACTGTGTTGCTTCACTGCGATGCAGTCCTTTATGTATCATAAGGAATTGATGCAAGTCGCTTTTTTTATCAATGTGTTTCAGCTATGATGTAAAAATGCTATCTTTGTGGGCTGATACACATTTGATTTTGTTTTATGGAGAGTAAGTTACCGTTGCTGGGCATGAGCCTTGATGAGCTTAAAGAGGTGGTTGCATCTCTTTCGATGCCTGCATTTTCAGCCAAGCAGATTTGCGGATGGATATATGGCAAGAAGGTTCGTTCGATAGACGAGATGACGAACATTTCGCTTAAATTCAGAAATCTGCTGTCTGAGAAATATGAAATAGGATGTTCGTTGCCCGTGGAGACAATGCGTTCGTGCGACGGTACGGTAAAATATCTCTACAAGACGCTCGATGGAAATTATGTCGAGACGGTGTATATTCCCGATGGTGACAGAGCTACGCTATGCGTGTCTTCGCAGGTGGGATGCAAGATGGGATGTCTGTTCTGCGAGACCGGAAAACAAGGATTTTCAGGAAACTTGAGAACTGCGGACATCATGAACCAGATATATTCTATCGAGAAGCCCGAAACTCTTACAAATATTGTATTCATGGGGCAGGGCGAGCCGTTCGACAATCTTGACAATGTGATGAAGGCGCTCGATATTCTTACTGCCGATTACGGATATGCGTGGAGTCCGAAGCGTATAACTGTATCGACTGTCGGACTCAAAAAGAATCTGAAGCGTTTCATTGAAGAGAGCGAATGCCACCTTGCAATAAGTCTGCACAATCCTTTCCATGAACAGCGACTGGCTCTTATGCCGGCTGAAAAGCAGTTTGCTATTGCCGACATTGTGTCTCTTCTGAAAAACTACGATTTCAGTCATCAGCGCAGACTTTCATTCGAATATATCGTTTTCGATGGAGTCAACGATTCAAAGGAACATGCTGATGCGTTGCTGAAACTTCTGAGAGGTCTTGAGTGCAGAGTAAACCTGATACGTTTTCATAAGATTCCGGAAGTTGGACTTAACGGCGTGTCGGACGAGAGAATGGTGGAGTTCCGCGATTATCTGACAGGTCACGGACTGTTTACAACGGTAAGAGCTTCGCGAGGGCAGGACATATATGCCGCGTGCGGACTCTTGACAACTGCCAAGCTGCAGGGTAAGTGTGAGCATAAAAACTGATATTTCATTTCTTTATATTTAAAAATAGGATGCGTATGAAGTTCTTATCTTCTATATGTCTTTTTGTTTTGGCCTTCGCATTCATTTCTTGCGGCGACCAAAAACGGAGTGTTGACGATGCTTCGATTCTGACACCGTCATCAAGCGGCAGACCTTATGAAATCATGGTCGTTGCCGAGGATTCTATATGGGACGGGTATGTAGGTCGTGCTTTGGACGATGTTCTTAACACGCCGCTTAAGGGGCTTCCGCAGGAAGAAAGCCTGTTTCATGTTTCGCACATCGTGCCGGAACATTATGACCGCGTTACCAATCTGTTCAGAAATATTATTGTAATAGACATAGGTGAACTTTACACAAAGGCCAGTTTCAAGATTGTGAGAAATCTTCATGCGGCGCCGCAGATGATTATGACAATTCAGGGACCGTCAGTGCTGGATGTATCTGTTTTCATAACCGAAAATACCAAGTTCATTACAGATTTCTTCGGCAATGAAGAAATAAATCGTACAGTCAGAGCGCTCAACAAGCGTCATAACATTGAATTCTCGAAGAAAGTACAGGATATGTTCGGGTGCGACATGTATATACCTGTCGATATAAACAAGATGAAGATAGGCGACAACTTTATCTGGGCGTCCAATGATGCTTTGACAGGTATTCAGAACATTGTGATATATTCTTATCCGTATGTTTCGGAGAAGGTTTTCACAAAGCACGCATATGTGGCTTTGCGCGATTCGTTCATGAAAGTGAATATTCCTGGCGGTCAGCCGAACCAATATATGGCAACAGATTATGAGCATGTCGACGTGAAAAATATGAAAATTCAGGATTCATTTGTTCAGGAGGCCAGAGGTTTGTGGCAGATGGAAAATGACGGAATGGGTGGTCCGTTTGTGGCACATTCTGTTGTTGACACTGTGAACAACCGCGTTGTTGTAGTCGAAGGATTCGTCTATGCTCCTGAGAAGATGAAACGCAGTATGGTGCGTCGACTTGAGGCATCGCTTTATACATTGAAATTGCCTAGTGGCAAGGATGCTGAGAAGAAAGAAGATAAAAAGTAGATATATAACAATATGGAAAGAAAGATACGTGTGGGTATTACCCACGGAGATATAAATGGAGTTGGATATGAGGTGATTCTCAAAACTTTCGAGAATCCTGAAATGCTGGACCTCTGTACTCCGATAATTTATGGTTCGCCAAAGGTTGCAACTTACCATAAGAAGGCGTTTGACAATCAGACCATGTTTACTGTTGTGTCGTCTGCTACAGAATGCGGTGATGGCAGACTCAACATGGTTAACTGCTTCGGTGAAGAGGAACTGAAGGTAGATTTTTCGGTTGCATCGCCTGAAGCCGGAAGAGCGGCCCTTATGTCGTTGGAGAGAGCTCTTGATGATTACTCAAGAGGATATATCGATGTGCTCGTCACAGCTCCTATAAACAAGGCTTCAATCCACAGCAAGGATTTCAATTTCCCTGGACATACAGAATATATTGAAAGCAAGGTCGGCGACGGCAATAAGGCTCTCATGATTCTCATGAACGATCTTATGCGTGTTGCCCTTGTTACCACACATGTTCCTGTGTCTAAGATTGCTCAGTCAATCACAAAAGAATTGATTCAGGAGAAAGTGCAGATCCTGCACAAGGCATTGCTTCGCGACTTTGCTATAAACAATCCGCGTATAGCTGTATTGTCGCTCAACCCGCATTGCGGTGACGGCGGACTTCTCGGCAGTGAGGAAAATGACATCATAATACCTGCTATACGTGAGATGGAGGCTAAGGGTATAAGGTGTTTCGGACCTTATCCTGCAGATGGATTCTTCGGCTCGGGAAGTTTTGCTCATTACGACGCTGTTCTTGCCATGTATCATGATCAGGGTTTGGCTCCATTTAAGGCGTTGGCTATGGATGACGGTGTAAACTACACAGCCGGACTGCCTATAGTCAGAACTTCTCCTGCACATGGAACTGCATACGATATTGCCGGTAAGGGCATTGCTTCGGAGGCATCTTTCAGACAGGCTGTTTATACTGCAATTGATGTCGTGCGCAACAGAAGAGTTTATGATGCCAGCTATGCGCATCCTCTTACAAGGCAGTATTACGAGAAGCACGATGACAGTGATAAGCTTAAGCTGGATCAGGTTGACGATGAAGATTAACGGCTGAGGCTTTTTATTTGTTTGGTTTGAATTAATAATTCGGCAAATGCGTAAAGACAATACAAGCTATTGCCTGCGTTTTGCCATGTTAAAATCACAGACTTGTCGTGAAGTCAAGAACACGCAATATATTTTTTATATTCGGAGCTGTTGCCGTTGTCGTAATGTTGTTTACGTTCGATGTGAGTTTTGTAACTTTATGGAACGACATTTTGAGGGCAGGAGCGTGGATATTCGCCATTTTGGGCATGTGGCTGATATTATATATGCTTAATGCCTTGTCGTGGAGAATAATCATTAAGGGCAGCGGTTCGTGCCCGATTTCATTCTTACGTCTTTTGAAGGTGACAGTTACTGGCTTTGCTTTGAATTATGCAACACCTGCGGGACTCATGGGCGGCGAGCCGTATAAGATTATGGAGATGTCGCCTTACATCGGCGTACGCAGGGCAACATCGTCAGTCCTTCTTTTTGCGATGATGCACATTTTCTCGCACCTATGGTTTTGGCTCACCGGAGTTGTCCTGTATGTTATTTTCATGCCTTTGGATGTGCCTATGTGTATTCTGCTCTCGGTAATACTTGCATTCTGCATCTTTGGAATATATCTTTTCGTCAAGGGATACAAGAACGGAATGGTTGTGAAAACCATTTCATTGTTGTGCAGAATACCTTTTCTTAAGAGATGGGCTCGTAAGTTTGCCGATGAGCATTCTGAAGATTTTGAGAAGATTGATAGTCAGATATCCGAACTTCAGAGCCAGAATACAAAGAGCTTTTATGCTTCGTTTTTTCTCGAATATATAGGGCGTTTTCTGCAGGCATTTGAAATTTATTTCATGCTTCAGATCTTCATGGACAACCAGGGTGGCGCGCATGCTTATCTGGAGTCGGTATTGATTCTAGCATTCACGTCGCTCTTTGCAAATCTTCTCTTCTTCATGCCTCTTCAGCTTGGCGGGCGCGAAGGCGGATTTGCCATGTCTACGGCAAATTTGGGGATGACTAGCGATATAGGTATGTTCATATCAATAATATGTAGAGTGAGGGAACTTTTTTGGACATCTATAGGCCTTCTTTTGATGAAAGTCGGCAACAATAAAAAGAAAAAATAGTAATAAAATGAAATTTGCAATCATATCGGCAGGCGAGGGCTCAAGACTTGCGCAGGAAGGCGTAGCAGTACCTAAACCTATGGTGGAAATCGGCGGTGAGATGATGATTGACAGACTTATCCGCATATTCACAGAAAACGGGGCCGAGGAAATTGTTGTAATCGTCAACGAACTTACAAATCTTGTAAAGGAGCATCTGGAGGGATTGAAGACAGACGTTCCGTTGAAAATCGTCGCAAAGACTACTCCAAGCTCTATGCACAGCTTTTATGAAATAAGCCGTTTTCTGAAAGATTCAAGATTTTGTCTTACAACAGTAGATACGATTTTCAGAGAGAAGGAATTCAGCGAGTATATTGATTTCTTCAAGAACAGCAGTGATGATAGTGTTATGGCTGTTACGGATTATATCGACGATGAGAAACCGTTGTATGTAGCAACAGACGAAAGAAATATGCAGATTACCGGATTTTTCGATTCAATTGCTGATTTTGAGTCTAAATCTCAAGGAAATGAACATTCTGTATGTAATTTCATTTCTGGAGGTATATACTGTCTGGGCCCTTCTGCTATTGAAACGCTTGAGTCGTGTATGTCTGACGGACTGGCACGTATGCGCAATTTCCAGCGTCGTCTTGTATCTGACGGACGTAAACTTAGTGCTTATAAATTTTCAAAGATATTGGATATTGATCATGCTGACGATATTGTCAAGGCTGAGAATTTCCTTGCAGGAAAATGATGGTCGCCTGCATTGTTGTAGAATTATTTAAAAAAAGAAAATTTCAGATATGACATTGCTAGGTGTCAGCAGAGGGAGCGAGTTTTCTCCCAACATGGCTGATAATGACAAGGCGATCTTTTGCAGTGTGGCTGACAACCTGCGTTCTGCCGGTGTAGATGTGGAATGTATGTCCGAACGCGATTTCATCAATATGGAATCAGAGCACGGATTGGATTATTTCCGCAAGTATGCGTGCATTTTCAATATGGCTCGTCATTCGGAATCTGTACGTTTGCTGTCTGAGATAGCAAGTCGTCTCGGAGTGCCGGCTGTGAATTCAGCTGTCGGACTTGAGAACTGCAGGCGCGATAAGCTTTCTGCAAGGTTAAAGGCTTGTGGAATACCTTCTCCATCTGAACAGGTAGTAGTTCTTGGAAATGGTACTGTAGAATTGCCGTCGATGGATTTTCCTTATTGGTTGAAGCGTGGCGACGGATGTGCGCAGGTGCGTGAAGATGTTGTATACGTTGATTGTGTTCAAGTTGCAGAACAGGCAATCAAAGGTTTTATCAACCGCGGAGTCACATCTATTGTGGTATCTGAACATCTGCGGGGTGATCTCGTTAAATTTTACGGCGTAGAAGGTACTGATTTCTTTGATTGGGGCTATGCTTCCGACGGACACAGTAAGTTTGGGTTGGAGGCCATAAACGGCAAGGCTTGCGGATTTTCTTTTGACGTTTCGGAACTTAAACGCATAAGCGATGAAGCTGCGAGAGTGCTCGATGTGCCTGTGTATGGAGGAGATTGTGTGGTTTCGGAAGATGGTACAATAGGATTGATTGATTTCAACGACTGGCCTAGTTTTTCAAGATGCAGAGAAGCTGCATCCAAGGCTATCGCCTCTCGAATATTAAAAACATGTTGCAATGGATAAAGGTAAAAAGAGCGATTTCAACGGAACTCTCAAATCACAAGATACAGAAGAGTGGTTGGACGTGGTGTTTACAAGACCTATCGGATACAGATGGGCTCTCTTCTTCAACAAATTCAATGTGCATCCCAATGTTGTGACAGTATTGTCTATAATTCTTGGTGCATGTGCAGGTGTAATGTTTTATTTTCATGACATTGTTCACAACATTATAGGAGTACTTTTGCTTATGTGGGCAAATTTTTACGATAGTTGTGACGGTCAGCTTGCCCGGATGACAGGCAAGAAAACACGCTTGGGACGTATACTTGACGGATTTGCCGGCGATGTGTGGTTCTTTGCAATATATGTAAGCATTGTTCTTAGAATTTATGACGACAAGATTCCTTTCACTGATGTTAATTGGGGCGTATGGGGATTTCTGCTTGCTTGTCTCTGCGGATTTGTTCTTCATGCACGTCAGTGCGGTCTGGCCGATTACTACCGTAACATACACCTGTTCTTTATAAAAGGCGAGTCGGGCAGTGAACTTGATAGTTCTGATAAAGAGCGTGCATTGTATCGCGAGACACCTTGGAAAGGAAATTGGTTGTGGAAATTGTCATTGTTCTTTTATGCAAGATATACAAAAGGACAGGAACGACAGACTCCAGAGTTCCAAAAACTTATGCAGCGCCTTAAGAATATTTATGGTGGAAACATTCCTCAGACGTTCCGTGAAAAGTTCCGTCGTTGCAGCCTTCCATTGATGAAGTATGCAAATATTTTGACTTTCAATACTCGTGCCATAGTTCTTTATATAGCATGTCTGCTTGACATTCCATGGGCTTATCTGCTTTTTGAACTTACTGTTATGACGGCATTGTATTTCTATATGCGTGCACGTCACGAATCAATATGCAGACATTTATATAATGAGTTGGACGAACGTTTAAGAAACGAAAATTGATTTTATATGTACAATGAGATTATGATGGATGTTGATGGCCTTATATTTGATTACGGAGGCACTTTGGATACCAATAGCGTGCATTGGTCTGAAGTTCTCTGGAAAGGATATCAGAATGCCGGAGTTCCAGTAACTAAAGATGTTTTCAGGGATGCTTATGTTCACGGTGAGCGTACGCTTGCAAAGAATCATATCATCAAAACGCATCACAATTTTCTTGACCTTCTCAAGATAAAGGTGGAAATTGAGACGGGATATTTGAGAGATTGCTCGGCATGGCTTGTTGATGAGCCCAAACGCTTGGCCGTTTCAGATTCTATAGCAGAGTTCTGCTACAACCATGTGCTTCGTGTTTTAGAGCGCAGTCGCGAAATTCTTCGTTGCCTGTCAGAGAAATATCCAATGGTGCTCGTCTCGAATTTTTACGGCAACATCAATACCATTTTGGATGATTTCAAACTGAAATTTTTCGATTCTGTCATAGAGTCGGCCGTTGTAGGCATTCGCAAGCCCGATCCACGTATCTTCCAGCTCGGTGTTGATGCATTGAAGATGCCTGCAGAGCGTACTGTGGTAATCGGAGATTCATATTCAAAGGATATAGTTCCTGCCCACAGTATCGGATGCCGTACGATCTGGATAAAAGGAATCGGCTGGGATGGTGAGGAAGATAAAGCGGATGCTTCTTCTGCTGATGTAATCATCAACGATTTGAAGAATCTCATGGATCTCCTCTGATTCTGTAAATTCATGTTTTGTAACATTACTGAATGTTTCAGAATGGTGTACGTGTAGAAATGCTTGTCTGTTGTGTTTTCTGGTTGTCGTAATTTGGAAATATCATAAAATACGTATTTGATGTCCAATATGGAGCATGTACATGGTCATTTATGATTCAGATGTTGACTTATATGAAAACATGATGCATTGGATTGTTCTTTTTGGGAAGTCTTTTGGTTTAAAAGTACGAGGCAATTTTGTAAATTTTTGTCTTTCAATTAAAAAAAGTGAATAATCATGCATGTGTATGCTTTTGCAACGTCAAAAAGAAAGCACCCGATAAGGATTTTTATTAAATTTGCGTAATGAAAATGTAATACATAGACTTAAATATACATTAAAATGGAAAATTTGTGCGTAAAACCTGCTGAAGGTAAACTTGGTATCATGATAGTAGGTTTAGGAGCCGTGTCTTCAACTTTCATCACTGGAGTACTTATGGCTCGCAAAGGACTGGCAAAACCTGTAGGTTCAATGACTCAGTATGATAAGATACGTGTCGGCAAGGGTGCTGACAAGAAGTATTTGTCATACAGCGAAATCGTTCCTTTGGCTGATTTGAAAGATATAGAGTTTGGGGCATGGGATGTATATCCAGCTGATGCATACCGTTCTGCTATGTATGCTGAAGTTCTTAAGGAGAAGGATATTGAGCCGGTAAAGGACGAACTTGTGAAGATCGTACCTATGAAGGCCGCTTTCGACAAGAACTATGCTAAGAGACTTGACGGTGACAACGTTAAGGATTGCAAGACAAGATGGGAAATGGTTGAAGCTCTTAGAGAAGATATCAGAAACTTCAAGAAAGAGCACGGATGCGCAAGAATCGTTGTTATCTGGGCTGCTTCAACTGAAATATACGTTCCTGTATATGAGCCTGTTCACAATACACTCGAGGCTCTCGAAAAGGCAATGAAGGACAACGATACAGAGCATATCGCACCATCAATGTGCTATGCTTATGCCGCTCTTTCAGAAGGTGCTCCTTTCATCATGGGTGCTCCTAACACAACTGTTGATATTCCTGCAATGTGGGAACTTGCAGAGAAGACCAAGATGCCTATCGCTGGTAAGGACTTCAAGACTGGTCAGACTTTGGTTAAGTCTGGTTTTGCTCCGATCATCGGAACTCGTTGCCTCGGTTTGAGCGGTTGGTTCTCTACAAATATCCTCGGTAACCGTGACGGTCTTGTACTTGATGAGCCTGCAAACTTCCGTACAAAAGAGGTCAGCAAGCTTTCAACTCTCGAATCAATATTGGTTCCAGAGAATCAGCCGGATCTTTATCAGGACTATTACCACAAGGTAAGAATCAACTACTATCCACCACGCAATGACAATAAGGAAGGCTGGGACAACATCGATATCTTCGGATGGATGGGTTACCCAATGCAGATAAAGATCAACTTCCTTTGTCGTGATTCAATCCTCGCAGCACCGCTTTTGCTCGACCTCTGTCTGCTTTCTGACCTTGCAGCACGTGCAGGCCGCTACGGCATACAGCGTTTCTTGAGCTTCTTCCTGAAGAGTCCTATGCACGACTACACTAAGGATGAAGTTCCTGTAAATCATCTTTTCCAGCAGTATACCATGCTCAAGAATGCTATCCGTGAGATGGGTGGATATGAAGCTGATGAAGAAATAGATTGATTTTCTGTTCATTGGTGAGCAATGAACGTATTTTAAAAATTATATAAATGCTTCATTGCCTCTTTTCTGCGAAGAAAAAGAAGCAATGAAGCTTTTTTGTTTTTTATGGTAAAAAGTAGGTTTGTTTTTCTTCTGTTTTTTTTCTTCTGTTTTGTTCGTGGAGTGTTGTCTCAGATTACAGGAGTAGTTGTAGACTCGAGAACGCATGAACCTCTTGACTATGTCAATGTGTACTACGAAGGCAGAAATATAGGCACAATGACTGACGAGAAAGGACATTTTATGCTGGTTGAAGATTCACTGAGCAAAGAACTTACTGTCAGTACTATGGGATATGAAACGCAGATAATACGCCTTCCTCAGTCAAAGAAAAGTCTTTTGATCAAGTTGCGTCCTGAACCAAAGAAAATAGACGACGTTACGATTACTGCAAAGAAAACAAAATACAGCCGCAAGAATAATCCGGCTGTTGAACTGATGAAGAAGGTCATAGCAGCAAAACGTAAGAGTGACCTTCGCGAAAATCCATTTTTCCATTTTACGAAGTACGAAAAAATGACTTTCTCCGTAAATGAGTTTACAGAGAAAGTATTTGATGAGGGGGAGTTCAAGAAGTTCTCCTTCCTGAAAGATCATGTAGAAAGATGTCCCGAAACAGGCAAGCTTATTCTTCCGCTTACAGTTACTGAAACTGTCTCTGAGACAGTTTATCGCAAAGACCCGCATTCTGAGAAAGTCATAATCAAGGGTGAAAGCAACCGTGGAGTAAACGAACTTGTCAATACCGGAGAGATTCTTACTACTACTCTGAAGGATGTATTCACTACAGTCGACATCTATGATGAAGAATGTCGTCTTCTCCAGTATCCTTTCAAGAGCCCTATAGCAAATTCTGCAATCAATTTCTACAGATATTACATTCAAGACACCATTGCCATCGAAGGCGACAGCGTTATTCAGTTGGCTTTTCTTCCGAACAACCAGCAGGATTTCGGATTTTCCGGTCAGCTGTACATCATGGCAGATTCGTCATATCAGGTGCGCAGAGTTGAACTTTCCATACCGGCGCGCAGTGATGTCAATTTTGTAGAGAGCATGCTCATCTCCCAGGATTTCATACAGCTTCAGAACGGTCAGCGCGCCGCTGTCAACGAAGACATGCTTGTTCAGTTGAAGCTTACCAATTGGTTGAGCAAGTTTCAGGTTCAAAAGACCACCATCTACTCTGACTTCAGCTTTGATGAAATACCAAAGAAAGTCTTCAAGATCAAGGGACCGATCAAGCGCGAGCCAAATTCGCAGATGCAGGATGAGCAGTTCTGGAATTCCTACCGCAAAGTTGAGCTGACGCAGAGCGAGGGCGAAGTCAGTGATTTCGTTGACAAGCTTTCTTCTGTCAACGGCTTCAAGTATGTAGTCTTTGCTTTTAAGGCTCTTGTTGAGAACTTCGTTGAAACGAGCGATTCTACGCATCTCAACAAGGTCGACATCGGTCCTGTGAATACTATATACACATACAACCATTACGACAAATCGCGCTTCCGTATATCAGCGCTTACCAATGCGAATCTCAATCCGCATTTCTTTGCCAGCGGTTATCTGGCTTACGGTACCAAGACGCAGAATCTCTACGGAAAGCTTGCACTTACGTATTCGTTCAACAAAAAGTCTTATCTTCCGCGAGAGTTCCCGCAGAATAATTTGACTGTTCACTACATGGACGATATCATTTCACCTTTCGACAAATTCATTCCTACGGACAAAGATAATATGTTTACAGCACTGAAGGCTGGAAAGGTTGATCAGTTCACCCGCACGCGTGAATTTCATGTAGGATACGACAGGGAGTGGGAGAACGGTTTCAAGATAAGCGCTTCATTCACCCGTGCCGATGCGTCGCCGGTTGATGCTCTTTTTTACCAGCGTCTAGGTACTGGGACTGCTGACGGTTATCCTATCAATGATCCGTCGCTCTGGGTAAAGAATATTATCACGTCCGAATTCAAAGTCGGATGTACCTTTGAGCCGGGCGCTACATATATCAACACCAAGCAGCGTCGTCAGAAGATCAATATGGATGCTCCTGTAGTAAGTGTATCGCATACCTACGGAATGAAAGGACTTTTCGGCTCTGACTATGAGTATAACTTCACCGAGGCCGGCATCTATAAGCGTTTCTGGCTAGGTTCGTGGGGTAAGATTGATGTCAATCTCAAGGGAGGAATTCAGTGGAACATAGTTCCTTTCCCGCTTCTCATCCATCCGGCTGCAAACCAGTCGTACATCATTGAGGACAACACGTTCAACCTCATCGGCAACCTTGAGTTCCTCAATGACCGCTACGCATCCATGATGCTCTCGTGGGACATGAACGGAAAGCTCTTCAACCGCATTCCGCTTATACGTAAGCTCAAGTGGCGCGAGTATTTCGGAGTAAACGTTCTTTGGGGTACACTGACTGATAAGAACAATCCGGCATCAAGTGGCTACACGGATTCAAAGCTCTTCTATTTCCCTGGTCATTTCGATGCTGACGGAGTATACAAGACCAACACATGTGTCATGGATCCTAAGACACCGTACATTGAAGCTATAGTCGGAATACACAACATTTTCAAGCTTCTGCATGTACAGTACGTACGTCGTATCACCTACACCGATAATCCAAATATCAACAAGTGGGGTATACGATTTATGGTCAGAGTGACTTTCTGATATACCGAGACGTAACCGATAGGCACATTTATATACAAGGATAGGGGATGAACCGTTATTACGACGGATTCATTCCCTTTTTGTGTCTTATTCCCTTGCTTATTTTTTATTCATGAAATGCCTGCCCGAACGAGTTTTCGGCAACTTGACTTTTAAGTCTCTAAAATATAATACCTTATCATATTAAGTACTATTTTTATAATACTGTAAATTAATTTGTTAGGCTTGAAATATTTTCTGTTTTTCTTTGCTGGTAATTTCCTAAACATTATATTTGTATTGTATATGAACATTAACTAAATCTGCAGCTATGAATACATCGGTAAATCCATACGTTTCGGTCGACTGCGTCATACTTGGATTCGACGGCGAGTCGCTAAAAGTCCTCCTTGTGCGTCAGCGAGATGTGGCCGGCGAACATGCTACCAGTCGTTTCAAACTTCCTGGAAGTCTTATCGGCATGGAGGAAGATCTCGATTCAGCCGCACGCCGTGTGCTGTACGAACTCACCGGACTCAAGATGGCGTCGCTTACTCAGTTCAAGGCATTCGGTTCGGTCGACCGTCTGGCCGACAAGGAAGACACCGTCTGGCTCGAACGTTTTCATAAGCTTGACAAGCATCTTGAGCGCATAGTCACAGTAGCGTACCTCTCACTCGTACGCATAAACACACATAGTATGCACCTCAACGAAGCCTACGAGGCCTGCTGGATGCCTGTCAACGACATTCCACGTCTGGCTTTCGACCATAATGATATAGTTGCCGAGGCTGTTCTAGCTGTCCGCAACATATCCCGCCTTGACAAGGTGCAGCTTTTCAATCTCCTTCCTAAGAAGTTCACCGTTGCTCAGCTCCGCGTGTTGCTCGAAGTAGTGTCGGGTGAGAAATATGACATACGCAATTTCCACAAGCGCATTCAGAACATGCCTTACGTGGTGCCTCTCGACGAGAAGGAGACCGGTGTCAGCCACCGTGCCGCCCGATATTTCAAGTTCGACAGGAAAATATACAACAAGATGTTTTCATGACCCGCTTCCGCTGTATTTCTGCGTATAGGTTATACCAAAGAATATAAAATATCATTTAATACCATGTATCTATTAGGTTACGACGTAGGAACGTCATCCGTAAAAGCATCGCTGGTCGAAGCAGAATCCGGTCGATGCATATCTTCAGCCTTCTATCCAGAGACCGAAGCCCTCATCAGTGCACCGCGTCAGGGATGGGCAGAGCAGGATCCAGAAATGTGGTGGCAGAATCTCAAGTTTGCCACCCGCAAGCTCCTTTCATCCACATCCGTCAGTCCGTCAGACATAAAAGCCATAGGCATCAGCTATCAGATGCACGGCCTCGTATGCACCGACAACCAGGGCAGTGTGCTCCGTCCTTCCATCATCTGGTGCGATGGCCGTGCAGTGAACATCGGCGACCGTGCCTTCGATACCATTGGTCGTGAGCGCTGTCTTTCCCGTCTGCTCAATTCACCAGGCAATTTCACGGCCTCCAAACTGGCTTGGGTCAAGGAGAACGAGCCCGACGTGTTTGCACGTATTGCCCATATCATGCTTCCGGGCGACTACATCGCCATGCGCATGAGCGGCGAGACATCGACCACAGTGTCCGGACTCTCTGAAGGCATATTCTGGGATTTCAGCGATGCCTGCATCAGCCGCGATGTCATGGACTACTACGGCTTTTCCGAAGCCATTATCCCGTCCATAGTGCCGACGTTCGGCATTCAGGCCCGCGTGAGCAGCGAGGCTGCTTCCGAATTAGGTCTTGTTGCAGGTACACCTATTTCATATCGTGCCGGCGACCAGCCCAACAATGCTCTTTCGCTCAACGTGATGCGTCCGGGCGAAATAGCTGCCACCGGAGGAACCTCCGGCGTGGTCTACGGCGTTTCCGATAAAGTCACATATGACCCTCAGAGTCGTGTCAACACCTTTGCACATGTCAACTACACGCCGACCGATCCACGCCTCGGCATTCTTCTCTGCATCAACGGAACCGGCATACTCAATGCCTGGATGAAGCGAAATGTGGCGCCTGCCGGTTGTTCGTATGACGACATCAACAGCCATGCTGCTTCAGCACCAGTCGGTTGTCGAGGACTCAGCGTCATTCCGTTCGGCAACGGTGCAGAGCGTATAGCCTGCGGACGTACCGTAGGGTGTTCGGCCGAGGGACTCGACTTCAATCTCCACACCCGTGCCGACCTTCTTCGTGCCTCGCAGGAAGGCATTGTCTATTCCTTCCGCTACGGCATAGAAATCATGGAAGCTATGGGCCTGCACATCGACAACATACATGCCGGCCATGCCAACATGTTCCTAAGTCCTCTTTTCAGCTCAGCATTGGCCACGGTCACAGGTGCTGTCATCCGCCTCTACGATACCGACGGAGCACTCGGTGCGGCCCGTGGTGCTGGTATCGGAGCCGGTATATATGCCGATGCTGACGAAGCGTTCTCATCTCTCCACTGTATTTCTACAGTCGAACCCGACGCCTCTTCGCGTGAGGCTTACGACGAAGCTTATGCCCTCTGGCGCAACCGCTTCACACAGAAGCTGAAGGAGGCTGGCTGTCATCAATAAAGAATCTATTTATTTCATTAACCTTTTAAATAATCTATATTATTATGGCAAAAGAATATTTTCCTAATATCGGAAAAATCTCGTTTGAAGGTCCGGACTCAAAGAATCCTATGGCCTTCCATTACTACGATGCAAATAAAGTAATCCTCGGCAAACCCATGAAAGACTGGCTCCGTTTCGCCATGGCTTGGTGGCACACACTTTGCGCTGACGGTACTGACCAGTTCGGACCAGGCACAAAAACTTTCCCTTGGAACGATGCGCCGGATGCGCTTACTGCAGCCAAGCAGAAAGCCGATGCCGGATTTGAGTTCATGCAGAAGCTGGGCATAGAATATTTCTGTTTCCACGACGTAGACCTCATTTCTGAGGGTGCAAACGTGGCTGAATACGAGAGCAACCTCAAAGCAATTGTGGAATATATCAAGCAGAAGCAGGCTGAGACTGGTATCAAGCTCCTTTGGTCTACAGCCAATGTGTTCGGCAACAAACGCTATATGAACGGTGCTTCCACTAATCCAGACTTCGACGTTGTTGCACGTGCCATCGTGCAGATTAAGAATGCCATCGATGCTGGCATAGAACTTGGTGCTGAGAACTATGTGTTCTGGGGAGGACGTGAAGGCTATATGAGTCTGCTCAATACTGACCAGAAGCGTGAAAAACAGCACATGGCTACTATGCTCCGCATGGCACGCGATTATGCTCGTTCGCGCGGATTCAAGGGCACATTCCTTGTTGAACCGAAGCCTATGGAACCAATGAAACATCAGTATGATGTAGATACAGAAACTGTCATCGGATTCCTCAAAGCCAACGGATTGGATGCCGACTTCAAGGTGAACATCGAGGTCAACCATGCTACTCTTGCCGGCCATACATTCGAGCACGAGTTGGCTGTGGCTGTGGACAACGGCATGCTCGGATCCATCGATGCCAACCGTGGCGACTATCAGAACGGATGGGACACAGACCAGTTCCCAATCGACCAGTATGAGCTCGTTCAGGCATGGATGCAGATAATTCGCAACGGTGGACTCCACACCGGAGGTACGAACTTCGATGCCAAGACTCGACGCAACTCAACAGACCTCGAAGACATATTCATTGCGCACATCAGCGGTATGGACGCTATGGCTCGTGCACTCGAGTCTGCGGCAAAACTTCTTGAAGAGTCGCCTTACAAGCAGATGGTGGCCGAACGCTATGCTTCGTTCGACAGCGGTATGGGCAAGCTGTTCGAGGAGGGTAAACTCACTTTCGAACAGGTCTACGAGTATGGCAAGCAGGTTGACGAGCCGGCTCAGACTTCAGGTCGTCAGGAACTCTACGAGCGCATCCTTTCGCTCTATTGCTGATTTGAGAAAATGATATATCATAACAGCTGAGTGCAAACCGCACTTTGCTGTAGATGAAATGACGGCACCGCAGGAAATCAACATGTATAATCCTGCTGGTGCCGTTTTGTTGTATCGTGATATATTGTGGAATGTATACGTGCGATAAAATTATAATAATGGGGACTTTGGATTTTGTGCTGACTGTTTAATGTATAATTTTATGATGTACAATGAGAACCTTGTTGCTTTCAACTGTGAAATGTGTAGAAAAACAGGTATGATTTTGCCCGTGTCTTCTGTATTCTGAGCGCTCGCGCCGTAGTTTCCGAGAGCTCGCAAAATATTTTGTGAGCCCTCGGAATTTTTAATGTGAGCGCCCGCATTTTGCCATACGTAGTTGCCATTTCTCCCTGCCGTGCGCCCGCAGATGTTAAAAATGTGGTGCTCTACGGCTGATTTTCAGCATTTGGTCATTGGCGTTAAGCTGTAAAAAGCATAACTTTGCAGGCAGAAATGAAGAAACTGTATTTTTTCTGAATATTATCTCATATATACAACAAGTGGATATACTGGAACTCACCCGAAGCATGTGCATTGCGTTTGGCGCTTTTTTTTCGCTGATTCTGAAAAAAGCGTCCGTATTCTTGCATATATGTGATTTTTGTATAAACACACACACACACACACACACATTCGCACCGTCGGTCTGACGCGCGTAATATATTCATTTCAAATAAAGTCTGCAAAGGGGGCGATGTCCCTTTTGCAGGCTTTTTTCGTGTCCTCGCCTGCCGTCCTTCGTCTGCCGCAGGCGGTCCGTGCCGTGTGCATGTCCGTGCCGTCGTATCTTTTAACTTCTAATAATATGGAACATTTGAAAACTAGATTTATGGTTCTGGCCTTTCTTCTGCTTTGGGCATCGGGGGTCGGACTTTGTGCGCAGGATGTTTGGAACGGCAGCGTTGCAGACGAATTTGCCGGCGGCAGCGGAACAGAAGCGGACCCTTACCTTATCAGCAACGGCGCCGAGCTGGCAAAGCTGGCAAATGATGTCAATGGTGTCACGGGTTATTCAGGAAAGTATTTCAAGCTTACTGCCGATATTGTGCTGAACAACACTGAAGGATGGGAAACCTGGAATGAAAAAACTGAAAATCTGAATGTGTGGACACCGATTGGTAATTCGTCTCGCAATTTTAGAGGAATTTTTGACGGCAATGGTCATACAGTCAAAGGTGTGTATATAAATGGTAATTCTAGTTATCGTGGACTTTTCGGTAACGTTTTGTCTGGAACTATTAAGAATCTGCAAGTTGCCGAGAGTTTTATCAAAGGATATGATTGGGTTGGTGGTGTAGTCGGATATATGTTCAGTGGAACTTTGGAGGGATGTTTCAACAGCGCCAAAGTCAGCGGAAGTAAAAAGTACGTTGGTGGAATATGTGGAAGTGGAGCTGGCAATTTTATATTGAAAAATTGTGGAAATTCAGGAGATGTTGATGGAGGTTCTGCTGGTACTTGTGGAGGTATAGCTGGATATTTAGAATCTTCTTCTTCTTCTGAAGCAACCAACTGTTTCAACTATGGTAATGTTGAAGGAGGTGCCATCTGTGGCAGGGGAAATGTGAAAAATTCCTATTATCTGGAAGGTTCATGCGAAGATGCTGGTGATGCAACAGGGAAGGATGCGGCAGCATTCCTCAGCGGAGAGGTCTGCTGGCTTCTCAATGGAGAAAGTGCAGAAAATCCAGTATGGTTCCAGCGTTTGGGCGACGGCGGTGATGCATATCCCGTTCTGAACGGTGACGGAAACAACACGGTGTACCATGGTTATTACGTATGTATTGAAACCTATGCCAATAGTGAACTTTCATCCAATCCCGCCGCACATGAATACGACAATGGCTTCTGCTCTGTTTGCGGGGGCTGTCAGGAGGCTGTTGCCGCTTCGGATGGAGCTTATGAGATTGGCAATGCCGGACAGCTGTTCTGGTTTGCGTCGGAGGTCAACGGCGGCGACAGTTTTGAAGGCAAAAAAGTAAGGCTTGTTGCTGACATCTGCCTGAACGATACTGCAGGGTGGAAGATGTGGGAAACATCTGCTCCGGAGAATCTGAAGGAATGGACGCCGATAGGCACTGATTATAAAAATGATTTCAGAGGAACATTTGACGGTCAGCACCATACCGTCATAGGAGTGTATATTAATCAACCTGATAAAAGTAATTGTGGGCTTTTCGGCTATGTCCGCGGTGGAACCATTGAGAATCTTTGTGTTGGTGCAGGTTTCCTAAATGGTGGATTCCGTGTAGGTGGAGTTGTCGGTTGGTTATTGGGAAGCTCTGATGCGAAAGCAAATTTGTCCGGATGCGTGAATATGGCTGCAATTAAAGGAAGTGGTTCTAATTATGGCGGTATAGCAGGATATGCTGCTGATACAGATTTATCGTCTTGCGGTAATATAGGTGATGTTATTAGCAGTACTGGGAAATGTATTGGAGGAATAGTCGGGGATTGTATTAATTCAGTTGTATCAAGATGTTTCAATATCGGTAGAGTTGTTAACGAATATGGTAATTCCCAATATGTTGGTGCTATATATGGAATGTCCACTTATGCTGGTATATCAAATTCCTATTATCAGAAAGGTTCATGCAAATATGCTGGTGGTGCAACAGAGAAGGATGAGGCAGCATTCCTCAGCGGAGAGGTCTGCTGGCTTCTCAATGAAGATGGCGAAAGTGCCGAAAATCCAGTATGGTTCCAGCGTTTGGGCGACGGCGGTGATGCATATCCCGTGCTGAGCGGTGACGGAAAGAACACGGTGTACAGATATACAAATTGTAAAAATGAATTGACTTATTCAAACAGTGTCCCATCCGGCGATGGGGCCCACAGTTATGACAACGGCATCTGTTCTGTTTGCGGAGGCTATCAGGAAGCAGTTGCCGCTTCAGATGGGACTTACGAGATTGGCAATGCCGGACAGCTGTTCTGGTTTGCGTCTCTTGTGAACGGAACGTTGACCGACGGCACGGAGCAGAACACTGCAGCCAATGCCGTGCTTACAGCCGACATTAGTCTAGAGAATACGGCAGAGTGGGAATCTATAGGTAATTCCAGCATCGTCTATACTGGTGAGTTTGACGGACAGAGTCATACAATCAGCGGCATGTCAATCTCTTCAGCGGCAAACTGTTCTGGCCTGTTCGGCAACAGCACCGGAATTATCAGGGACTTCACTGTGGAAGGTGTCATAAGTGTGGTAAACGACAAAGTCAACAAAGTTGGTGGTGCGCTGGGTTCATTGGGAACCGCTTCGGCCGGAGGAACTCTTTCTGGCGTGGTAAGCAAAGTGGACATTACGATCAGCGGTACCGGATATGATCATATAGGTGGGGTGGTAGGTTCTTTGCCTGAGGATAAGGAGCCGTTGGTTGAGAACTGTGTTTACAACGGAAAGTTTACTGCTGCAGATGGCACTGGTTGTTTGTCCGGTATAGTGGGCTATATACGTTCCGGAACAATACGCAATTGCATCAACTTGGGTGAACTGACAATCAGTGGCAGTTCAGCCGTATCGTTAGGTGGCATCCTCGGCTACTGCAACAATGAAGAAGTTTATATAGAAAACAACTGCAATGTCGGTACAGTAAAATCCGCTAATACAACTCATGTCGGTGCCATCGTAGGATTCAACATTGACAATCAAGCCACTGTCAGCAATTGTTTCTATCTGAGTGGCAGTGCCGACAAGGGCCAAGGCCAGCTCAACACCGATGCGTCAGGTACCGTGGTAAAGACCGCCTACGAGTTCAAGAGCGGTGCGGTGGCTTATCTGCTTCAGAATGGACAGACGGAACAGGAATGGGGACAGAAGATTGGTGTTGACGGTTATCCTTCACCTGTGTACGGCGCTGATGCCAAGGTATATGAATATAAGCTTTATAGAGGTTCTGATGGTGCTTCTGTTGCGTATGCCAACGACGGCATGACGATAGAGACTGGCGGCGGAAACAACGCTGTGGCCGTCTTTGAAGAGGAGTTCACGCCTGCCGAAGGATGCAATAATGTGGTTGTACGTAGTGCAGACGGCGGCAACGTGTGTGCATCGCTTGTTCTGACGGACGGTGCCGACTTCTACAGTCCGGAAGCGTTCACCGCTTCGCGTGCAGAGTACAGCCGTACGCTGTCTGCCGACAGCCGTTGGGCTACGCTTGTTCTTCCGTTCGGCGTGCAGAGCGTCGTGGGCGGTTCGCTGTACGATGTTGACGGCGTGGTGGCAGGCGATGCCGGTGTGGACTATCTGGCTGCAGTCAGCATGGAATCCATGCCTGAAGCTTGTACTCCTGTGCTGGTGAAGGGCGATGTGGCCGGCGGTGAAATCAGCTTCGTTTCGGAAGCCCCGGTACAGGTAGCTGCTACTGACGGTGCGGCGCCGAGAAAGGACTTAGACGACTGCATCATGACCGGTTCGTTCGCTGCAATAGAAAACTTGCCTGAAGGCAGCATGTTCATTTCCCGCGACATGTTCTGGAGCGTCGGCACAGAGGTGGGCGTCGGCATGAAGGCATTCCGCGTCTACATTTCCGTTCCGGCCGGAAACGGCGCTAAGCAGATGCGCATCATCGAGGGCGGTACGACAGACATAGAGGCCGCGCTGGCCGGTGAAGTGTCGGAGGTGGATGTTTACAGCGTTCAGGGCACGGTGGTTCGCCGCGGGGTGGAGCGCCCGCATGCCCTCGACAATCTTCCTGCCGGCATCTACATCGTTGGCGGTGAGAAGGTCATAAAGAGATGAAATGTAAGATATTGATATAAGAAACTAAAAAACGGATAAGAAAAATATGAAGAAGGAATATTTGAAGCCTGAATATGAGGCGGTCGAGGTGGTTACAAATGCTATACTTGCATTGAGCAATTTGGATTACGGCGGTTCGTCGGATGATTATTATGATGAAGACTACCCAGATCCGGGCGAGGGCCGCTACGTCTGGGCTGACTGAAAGTGTGTACCTCTTGGGTGTATGAATAAGAAAACGGGAAAGCTTCTCCGGGTTGGAGAGCTTTCCCGTTTTCTTATGTGCTGTATCTTGAATTTACGGCACGGCACAGATTACATGTACGATGCCAGTCGGCTGATGTACTTGCCGATGATGTCGAATTCGAGGTTTACGAGTGTGCCTACCTTGATGTTGTGGAAGTTGGTGTTCTCGAAAGTGTAAGGAATGATGCACACCTGGAATGTATCGTCGGTTGGGTTGCAGACGGTGAGGCTCACACCGTTGACTGTCACCGAACCTTTGTCGACTGTGATGTAGCCGCGTCGTGCCATGGCTTTGTCGAACTTGTACTTGAATGTGAATACGTAGCTTCCCTGCGCGTCTTCAACTGAAACGCATGTGGCAGTTTCGTCCACATGGCCCTGAACGATGTGTCCGTCGAGACGTCCGTTCATCATCATGCTTCTCTCTACATTGACCTCGTCGCCTGGCTTGAGCAGGCCAAGGTTGGAGCGGTCGAGCGTTTCCTTCATGGCTGTGACGGTATATGTGCCGTTCTCTATCTTAACCACGGTGAGGCATACGCCGTTGTGTGCCACGCTCTGGTCAATCTTGAGTTCGTCGACGAATGAGCATTTCAGGGTGAAGTGCATATTTTCTTTTTCTTTCTCAACAGCAACGACTGTTGCCGATTCTTCTACTATTCCGGAAAACATATTGTATGGTTTGTTTTAAGTGGTTTGTAAAAATTGAGCTTGACAGCCCTGAAGGCGTCAGGACAAAGATACGAAAATAAGTTGTATGAATTGTTTGTTGTGGCCGGTACTTTACGCCATTCTACCGCTTACAGACCTGTATTTTTTTGATTTATTATGTTATATGATGTATATTTCAGTGGAGTTTAAAGCAAAAAATGATAACTTTGCCGTAATTAACACAATTGTAAAACATAAATCGTATGAAAAAATATAATGTATTGAAGGCTGCCGCAGCTGCTGTGGTGGTTGCTTGCGTTGCCGCTGGATGCGAAACGGAAGAGAAACGTTCGTCGTCGCCGGTTTATGACAAGATAAATATAGAACCTCAGACAATCTATACTGGTCAATATGCTTATGCTACAGTCAGCTATAAGACACCTGGTTCGTATATATATTCGGCTGACTACAAATATGTGGTAGAAAGAGGAAATTCGGGTACGTGGACAGAGATTTCGCCTACAGAATCAGAACCTCACTTCAAGTTTCAGGTGCCTCAGAATCCGGGGACATATTCTTTGACATTCAGCGCTACAAAGATTAATTTTTCGGCGATAGGACCTAACGGTACGCTTTATGGTCAGGCTGATCCGGTTTCAACCACATTTACTGTTAAGCGTGCTGATATAATCGATGCGTGCTGGGGTGATACCAAAGAACACATAGACAGCGTGCTCGGTGTGAAAGATTCGGCAGACTTGAAGGTTTGGACTGGCAAGTTGCAGCTGGGTGGCTATGACAATGTTGATTCGATAGCTGCCACAAGAACGTATGCATTCACAAACAATGGCCTCGACCGTGTGACAGAGACTATGATGTACGAGCTGAAGAGCTCAAAGCAGTATGTTGACAGTCTTGATGCATTTGTTGAAGACAGTACGCAGAACTGCACTGCAATATACTATATGCTCGGACTGACAGATATAGAAATGTTTGATCCTGACAGGAGCAGTGCTGTTCTTACAGGTGAAGCGGCTGAAAAGCTGCCATTCAGCGAGTGGACCTCTTACTCAACTGACAAGGAGAGAGCCATGGTGCCGAATGCTTTCTGGAACGGTTCGCTCGAAAAGTTTGAATATCAGCTTTATTCTGATAAGGCTCATGCTCTCGTTGAGATATGGTGTGAGGGCAATATGCTGATGATGAGAAGAACATACACTCCGCTGCAATAGGTGACAGGCGGAAGTCTCCCACGTGGACTAGAGGAAACAACATAGATACAAAATAAATCGAACAAACATGAAAAAGACATTATTTGCGGCTGTCATGGCCTGTGTCGCTTCGGCACAGGCTGTGGTTGCCGAAACTGCAGATTTCATGCAGCAACCAGATTCAGTTTATCTTCTTTCTTACAGCGACAGACCCGACGGCGGTTTGAAAATGGCATACAGCGTAGACGGCAATGATTGGATTGGCGTCGGTGGCGGTTATGCTTTCGTGAAAAGCGATTTCGGAGCGTGGGGCGCACAGAAGCGTATGTTTTCGCCATCAATGGTAAGAGGCGAAAACGGTATGTGGTACTGTGTGTGGGCCTTGAATGACAGAAACGCACAGTTTGCGGTGACTTCTACTCCTGATCTTTTCAATTGGAAACCGCAGGATTATCCTGTTGCCAAGACTGGGGAAAATGTTGTGGACCCTGTGCTGGAGTACAGCACAGGAAAGTTTTCTGTGACGTATAAGACTCGGAGCGGAAAGGTGTACAGACAGACCAGCAGTGACTTCAAGAGCTGGAGTGAACCGGCAGAAGTGAGCGAGGCTGCGTATAAAAGTCGTAGGACGAAGGCGCGCCTTAACGGAAACGATGTCAGTGGCGAAGTGAGGAAAGTGGAATGGGCTGTAGTGGACAATCTGCTGGCAAGAAGTGCGGCTTCGGCATATAAGGGTATGAAGAACGGTGAGAGAATGGCCGACGACGGTCGACGCTTTGCCGGACTGAAAGAACTGAAGGCTGAACTGAACATAAATGCTGATACTCATAAGAGCATAAGCGATATGCTCATGGGTATATTCTTTGAAGACATAAATTATTCGGCCGACGGCGGACTTTATGCCGAACTGGTAAGAAATCGTGATTTTGAATTCTCTGAGAAGGACGGACGTGCAACTGACTGGAATGCAAAGACTGCATGGAGCCTGAAGGGCGATGGATGTTCATGGGACATTGCAGTGGATAATCCGATACATGAAAACAATGCGCACTATTCGGTTCTGTCGGTTGAAAGGACTGGAGCAATGCTTGTGAATGATGGTTATGACGGCATTGCTGTAAAGAAGGGTGAGAAGTACGATGTAAGTGCATTCCTTCGTTCGCTCGACGGAAAGAGCGGCAAGGTGGCCGTTAAGCTTATTGCTGACGGCAAAGTGATTGCTTCTGCAAATCTTTCGTATGGCAAGAATTGGAAAAAGGTGAAGGCTGTGCTTAAACCGAAGGTTGACGCAAAGACTGCTCAGTTGGCCGTAGAGCCGATGAAGGCGGGAAAGATTGGAGTGGACTTCGTGAGTCTGTTTCCGCAGGAGACTTTCAAGAATCGCGCCAACGGTATGAGACGTGACCTGGCTCAGACTTTGTATGATTTGAAGCCTAGATTTGTACGTTTCCCAGGAGGATGTGTTGCACATGGAAACGGAGTGGACAATATTTACAGATGGAAAAATACGGTCGGTCCGCTGGAAGCACGAAAGCAGGATTTCAACCTGTGGGGCTATCATCAGAGTTTCGGATTGGGATATTATGAATATTTCCAGTTCTGTGAGGATATAGGTGCCGAACCTCTTCCAGTAGTGGCTGCCGGTGTGCCTTGCCAGAACTCTTCTCGTGGCGGTGACGGACAGATGGGCGGTATTCCGATGGAGGATATGGACGAGTACCTTCAGGATATTCTTGATCTCGTGGAGTGGGCCAACGGTGACCCTAAGACTTCTAAATGGGCAAAGATGAGAGCTGAGGCTGGACATCCGAAACCTTTCAACCTTAAATATATCGGCATCGGCAATGAGGACCTCATCAGCGATTGCTTCACAGAGAGATATAAGTATCTTTGCGACGGTGTGAGGAAAAAGTATCCTGATATCACTGTGATAGGAACTGTTGGACCTTTCTATGAAGGTTCTGACTATGATTGGGGATGGAAGATTGCGAAGGAAATGAAACTGCCGATTGTTGACGAGCATTACTACAACAATCCTGGCTGGTTTATACACAATCAGAATTTTTACGATAAATACGAGCGTAATTCTACGAAAGTTTATCTTGGAGAGTATGCTTCGAGAGGAAACAGAGTGGAGAATGCTTTAGTTGAGGCCCTGCATCTCATCAATGTGGAACGCAATGCAGATGTTGTTCACATGACTTCGTATGCTCCGCTTTTGGCAAAGGAAGGGCACACACAGTGGAATCCTGACTTGATTTATTTCAACAATACGGAAGTACATCCTACTGTAAACTACACCGTACAGAAACTTTTCGGAAACAACTCTGGAACGCTGTATCTGGACAATGAGCTGAAGGTTGATGACAGGCGTGAGGATGTGAAGCTGAGAGTGGCTTCGTCTGTAGTTAAGGATGAGAAGACTGGTGACATGATAGTAAAGCTTGTAAACCTTCTTCCTGCAGGTGTAAACTTGAAAATCAATGCCGGACAGCTTGGCGGATATGAAAAGAATGCTCTGGTTACGCTGATGCACGGAAACTTTGACAGTCGCAATGCTGACACTGTCAACAATGAAATCGAGGTCGGAGAGAGCTTTAATTATAGTATGCCTGAATATTCGTTCGCTGTAATCAGAATAAAGGCTGACGCAAAGAAAAAGAAGTGATGGCGCTGTTTGTTCTGACTGTGCGCCTTATTTGCGTATTGAGTTAGTGGACAGATGAAGAAAATTGTGGCAACGCACAAATAAAATTAGGGCCACGGTTGCGGATTTTTGTAATCCGTACGCCGTGGCCCTCTTATTTTTGATGTTTGCGGAGCCAGTATAGCTTTTGATAGACGTGTGGTTATTGTGTACGGCTATGCCTCTTCGCATATGTAGTCATGAAGTTCCTTATAGAATTTATGGTGGCAGATTGTTGATGCATCACCTATTATTATGAGCTTCATTCGTGCTCGCGTTATTGCTACGTTCATTCGTCGCAGGTCGCTGAGAAAGCCGATTGTTCCGCTGTCGTTGGAGCGCACCAAGCTTATGACAATGATGTCGCGCTCCTGACCTTGGAAGCCGTCGACTGTATTGATGGATATTGCTGTTCTTATCGGCTTGAAGAAGTCGCTCTTTTTGAGCAGGCGTCTCAGGCAGTTGGCTTGTGCCTTGTATGGGCTTATTATGCCCACGTCGAGTCTTTCCTCTACAAATCTATTTCGGCTTATTTTGTTTATGTATTCTTCGAGCACCTTCATTGTGAGCTCAGCCTCGGCGACATTGATTTTGCTGTTTTCGTTTACGACTTTTTCCTTGAAGGCGTTTTCGTCTACGGTGCTTGCTTCTGTTCCTATGGTTTCAAGCTGTTCAGAATACTTGTTGCGTATGGTCTCGTCTGATGTGTCTATCCATACCATCGGTGTGTCGTAGTCAAGTATGTTCCTGAATCTGACATCGGGTGAGGCCTCGATGCCTCCGTTGTAAAACCAGTCGGAGGAAAATTTCATTATCTCCTCGTTCATTCGGTATTGCACTTTCAGCATACGTACACATGCTGGTTGGCTGACCGTGATTCTCTCCATCAGCGAAACGCCGAGTCCAGACTTTTGCGCTTCAAAACATTTGATAGTTGGCGGAAGCTGCTGATGGTCTCCTGCGAGTATGACTTTGTCCGAACGGCGTATTGCAATCCAGCAGGCAGCTTCGAGTGCTTGTGCTGCTTCGTCAATGAAGAGGGTAGAGAAGTGTGTGCCTACCATAAGGCGGTTGGATGCTCCTACCAGTGTGCAGGCTACAACGCGCGCTTCGCCGAAGAGTGATGCGTTGATGCGCATTTCAAGTTCGGATGCGCGCTCGTGCAGTCGGCTTATTTTCTGGTGGAATGCCGAACTGTTGAGCTTTTTGCGGTTTTCCCTTAGTTCTCTTATGGCCTTTCGGATACTCCACAGTTCAGGATAGTCGGGGTGGCTCTCAAATCTGCGTTCATAGGTAAAGGAAAGCATCTTGTCGTTCACGCGCGACGGATTGCCTATACGCAGTACGTTGATGCCGTGATCTACAAGTTTCTCGCTTATCCAGTCTACAGCCATATTGCTTTGTGCGCAGACCATAACTTGTGTTTCACGGCGTAACGTTTCGTATATGGCTTCTACCAGTGTTGTCGTTTTGCCTGTTCCTGGAGGTCCGTGTACGATGGCTACATCCTTCGCCTGGAGAACTTCGTTGACAGCCTGTTCTTGGCTTTTGTTGAGCCACGGAAAAGACAGCGGACCGAAAGAAAATTTCTGTGGAGCGCCAGTTCCTGCAAAGAGGTCGCGGAGATACGCAAGCCTGTTGCCTTTTGCATTTGTCACCTCATCGAGTGCACTGAACATGGCTCTGAAACTCGTCTCGTCAAAATAGAGCTGTATGCCTAGTTGTTCTGCATTTTGTATGTCTACTATTGTTTGGCTGTCGGGAACAGCAACAATCATCCTTGCATCTTCAGCATAGCTTACGGTGCAGGGATGGTTGAAGTATTTGATTTTGTTGTCTTTTGTCTGTGTGAAGAATCGGACGGGTTTGCCGTATTCAAAGCTGTGTTCAATCTCGCTTGGCATGGTCTGTTCAATTTCTACAACCAGCTGATTGAGTGAGTTGTACCACGTACGACCTGCTGTAATTGGAAACCAGCAAGTGCCCTGTTTGATTTTGCGCTCAATGCCGACTTTTTCTGTCTGAAGTCTGAAATCTTCTTTTTCGGCATTGTATTCCATTTCAAGCAGAGCTCTGTGCTTTTGAATCTCTAATATGGCTTTATGCATTTTACTGTTCGTTCAGAAAGAATATGTTGTGCAAAGAGTTTTGCAATGTTCAGTTCTCGCAACTGAATCTTATAGCGTCGAGAATCATTCTCAATTCCTCTTTGCCTATGTTGAATCGGCTGAGAATTTCTGCATCTGCTTCCATGCCTTTGTCGAAATCCTCTGCATTGCCTTTATCGTTTATGGTAGCTTTCATGCCGGATGTGTAGGCATTTACAGCTTCTTTCATTTTACCGCTTGCAAGAAGGCAATGGCCAAGATTCATCCAATCGTTTGCTGAAGCACCTTCTGTACATATATCTTTATATGTACTTATGGCTTTATCCAGTTTGTTTGTCATGAGAAGGCACCATGCAATCATACGTTTTGCAACGGTTGAGCTTTCGTCAAGATAGTTTATCTTGTAGAGCACAGGAAGAGCTTCTTCGTAGTTCTCATCCGCAATCAGACATTCGCTCTTTCGTTTAAGGTATTTGATGTTGTCGCTGTCGTTTTCCAAAAGTCTGTTGTAGCATTCGGCAGCGAGTTTGAAATTACCGAACATTCTGGCTGCGTGTGCTTCGTGACTTATAGTCCATGTGGAGTCCGGTTTAAGCGAGTCTGCATTTATGTACGCTTCTAATGCTTGCGGGTTGTTGCTCTTCTGATAACAGAACGCGAGTTTCTGCCACAATTCTGCATCGTCCTCTACAAGTGCAGGCGACAATGATTCGAAGAGTTTTGATGCTTCTGTATAGTATTTCTTTTTCATCAGGAATTCAGCATATTCCATCACTTGCCTGCGGTCTTCCATAAGACTGCCCAGAAGAGTTGCCTTAAGCGGAGTGTATGCACCGTCTAAATCATTGAAAGGATTGCTGAATTGTGTTCTGTAGAGATAAAGGTTGAAGAAGCGGTAAAGGTCATAGATATATTGTCTGCTGAAATCCTTTGCCTTAGGTTGTACGGTTTCAGCATTCTTGAAAATTGAGCCAGCTTCTTCGTCAAGCATGCCTTCAGCCATCTTGTTGGTCATCATGCTCTGTTCTATTCCGCCGATGCTTGAGAGCATGAAGCAGAACGAATATTTGTCGCTGTTGCTGAAAGGACCGGCATTGAGTATAGCCTTGATCATCGGCATTATTTTGCTGCTGTGATTCTTTTCAAAATCTCCTAATGCTGGATGCTTTATGTCGAATGGGTAAAACCAATGTGCAATGTCGTTGAAGAATGGATAGCTTTTGAGTTGTGAGAACGTGCCCATATAGACGTCTGCACCTTCCATCTGAAGTTCTGTCATTTCTGCCAACTTCTCGTTCAGTTTGCTTCCGCTCTTGCTCCAATCCGGATTCTCGTCATTTTTTGTAAGAGCTTCATCAATCTCTTCAAAGCCGAAACCTGTTTGTCTGAATTTCCCGCTTTTCATTATTTCTGGGATGATTTCGTTGCGCATCTTTGCATTCACCTTGTCTGTATCCTTACTGAGCTGCAGTTGAGTCAAGATTGTATATGCGTTTTCCTTGAAGCTCTTATTGTCGTCTGATATCAAGGCCATTCGTGCAGATATTTCCGGATAGTTCTTAAGTCGGCCGTCATATCTTATTATGATCATTATTATCCCGACAAGTGCGCGTTGTGAGGCTATGGTGCATCCGGCTTCGTATGCATCGAAAAGGAATTCCAGCTTTCGGATATCTAAATATTCAAAAAGTGAAAGCGTAGCGGTACTTACAAGAATGGCATTGTCATTATCATCGATATTTTCTGACATAAGCATAGCATTTGCACATTCTTTGTCACTGTTGCTCCATTGTGGTGAAGTCCAGATATGGTTGAACATCTGCAGCAACGTGCGTTCATGGTCGTCTTTGCGCTCTTTCACCTTTTGCGAGTCAGGATTGACATTTCTTTTAGAGGCTTCACCGTATGTTTCCAGTGCTGTAAATATATTTTGCAGATTGGTTCCGTCTGGTAGTGAATTCAATGTTGCACAATACTTGTCTCCCGTATTCTTTTTTATTCTGCTTCCTCTTGATGCAGAATCGCACATTGAGAATGCTTGCTGTACCAATTTGAGATATAGAGATTTGCTTTGTGGGTCGACAGTACCGTTTATCATGTATTCCAGCATATATCTATATGTGTTCTTGGCGTTTTCCAGTTCCTGTTCTAGATCCCAGTTGCCCAGTAAGGCAATTTCTTTACCAAGCATATCATATGCATCATATATTTTGTGTTCGTTGATGCATTTCTCTATCATGCTAAAGTTGTTTCGGCTTCCCATAATTTCAAATTGATAATGTTTTCTAGGAGTTGTTGTGCTTATTTCTTAATGTTCCTTGCAGGTTTCTTGTCTGACTGTCTGATTTCAGACTTCTGCTTTTCTTTTTTGTCTTTGAATATTGTTCTTTTTTTATTGTCCGATTTGATGAAAGTGCTGTCTATCAAATCTCCAAAATTTTTATCGTTCTTTATCAGCTCTCTTTCCTTAAGCCAATCATAGGCGCTGGTTAATGCAGAATCAGTTGGAAGTGAGGCGTAGCTCATGAAATCCTTCTGCATTAAGCTGTCTGGTATGTTGAATTTTTCAGGAAGGAAACTTAATAGCTGATTGGTCTTTCCTTCTTCGATTTTTTTGTTGATAAGCTCCACCGCGTCATTATAGGCAGTAATGAGCTTTTTAATGTCTTCCTCGTGACTTTTTATCTTCTTTTCATTGATATACAATGCAGAGAGTTCTAAGCCGAGAGACTTGCTGTCTGCAATTCTGTTGCATCCTTTTGATTCGCAAAGAGTTGCGTATGGTTCTGGAAGCAGTGCTCCGTCATATTGGTTCTGGCACAGCATTTGTGTGCGAATGTTAAGGCTGTTTATTTGCGGTTTATTTAGTTCTTCGCTTCTTAATTTTACCGATTCAAGTATTTTATCTGCAGTAAAGTCAACTGCTGAATTTCGCGTGATGGCAACAATCTTTTCCTTTATACTGGAGGCATTTCTTATTCGAGCACTTTTTGCTGTCAGCAGATACAGTTCCATATCTCCTCCCATTACTATTTTTATAGAGTCGCCTTGTTGCTTGAGCAATACAGCTTTTATCATGTCGCTTGCAGCCCCGTCAATACTTCCACCTGCAAGTGCAGTGTCGCAATTCATTGCAGAATCAAAGGTCTTTAAAGTAATGTCAGTTTTGAGTGAATCAAACATACCGCTTTTTTCTGCAACGTAAAACGGCAGGCAGTCCATAGTCGGCATCACTCCAATCTTGAGCGATGTAGTATCTATGTCAGAACTCTTTTTATCCGACGTGCTTCCGCAAGAAATCATTATTAAAGCTGTATTAATAAACAGCAGAAGATACAGAAGTGCTTTTTTCATATATGGAATAAATGTTATTGCCATTTCTTAGCTTATGCTATCCCGCTTTTCAATCAATAAAGGACAACCTGTCCGATTTTAGACAAGTTGCCCTTCTCTTTATTTTGTGTTGTATAGATTATTCACCTTTAACGGCTGCAACACCTGGAAGAACTTTTCCTTCGATAGCTTCAAGGAGAGCACCACCACCAGTAGAGATGTAAGAAACCTTGTCTGCCATTCCGAACTTGTTGATGCAAGCTACAGAGTCACCACCACCGATGAGTGAGAATGCACCTTCTGCAGTAGCTTCGCAGATAGCTTCTGCTATAGCCTTAGAACCGCCAGTGAAGTTGTCGAATTCGAATACACCTGCAGGACCGTTCCAAAGGATTGTCTTAGCACCCTTGATTGCTTCAGCGAATGCCTTTCTTGTTTCAGGACCAGCATCCATTCCTTCCCATCCTTCTGGTATGTCGTTAGAAGCGCAAACCTTAGTGTTGGCATCGTTAGAGAATGCATCTGCAATGATAGAGTCAGTTCCGAGAACGAGCTTTACACCGTTCTTCTTAGCCTGCTCGATAACGTTGAGAGCAACGTCAAGCTTGTCATCCTCGCAGATAGAAGAACCGATCTTTCCTCCCTGAGCCTTTGCGAATGTGTAAGTCATACCACCGCAGAGAATCAAGTTGTCAACCTTAGTAAGAAGGTTCTCGATGATACCGATCTTTGTAGAAACCTTAGAACCACCCATGATTGCAGTAAATGGACGCTTGATGTTCTTGAGGATGTTGTCAACAGCCTGAACTTCCTTCTCCATGAGGAGACCGAGCATCTTGTTGTCTGCATCGAAGTAGTCTGCGATAACAGCTGTAGAAGCGTGCTTGCGGTGTGCAGTACCGAATGCATCGTTTACGTAGCAGTCAGCGTAAGAAGCGAGAGTCTTAGCAAATTCCTTCTGCTTAGCCTTCATTTCCTTCTTTGCATCCTCGTAAGCAGGATCTGTCTTTTCGATTCCTACTGGCTTGCCTTCCTCTTCAGGGTAGAAGCGGAGGTTCTCAAGAAGAAGAACTTCTCCTGGCTTGAGAGCGTCAGCCTGAGCCTTAGCCTTCATGCAGTCGTCAACGAACTGAACCTTAACACCAAGTTTCTCAGAAACAGCATCTACAATCTGGCTCAAAGAATACTTTGCATTTACCTTGCCTTTTGGCTTGCCCATGTGAGACATGATGATCAGGCTTCCACCTTCGTCAAGAACCTTCTTCAGTGTAGGAAGAGCTCCTCTGATTCGTGTGTCGTCTGTAATCTTTCCATTCTCATCCAATGGTACATTGAAGTCTACTCGTACGATTGCCTTCTTGCCGGCAAATTTGTAATCATTAATGTTCATAATATTGATATATTAAAATGTTGAACTTTATAAGTCTGTCGTTTTTGTTTTACATGTTCAGTATTATATGCTTCTCAGGTGTATTTTACACCATCGGTCTTTCTGCAAGTTTTACTGAACCTGACATTTTCTGCCAACAATGCAAAGTTAGTAAAAATGTCATATAAAACCAACGTGGTGAAGATTTTGTGTTTTTATTTCTCTTCTTTTGCCTTATATGTGGTAGTGAAATTCTTGCACAACAGCTTCAGACCGCATTTTTCGCATTTCGGGTTTCTAGCCGTACATACGTAACGTCCGTGAAGAAGGAGCCAATGATGTGCCTCGGGAATCTTTTCTGCCGGTATGTATTTTACCAATTCTCTTTCGACGCTGTAAGGGGTGGTACATTTGTCATCGGCAAGTCCCAGCCTATGGCTTACTCTGAATATGTGCGTGTCAACAGCCATTGCCGCCTTGTTGAATATTACGGCTTGTATCACATTTGCAGTTTTTCTTCCCACTCCAGGAAGTGATACCAGATCTTCCAGCGTGTCTGGTACTTCCCCTCCGAATTTTTCCATAATCATTTTCGCCATCCCTACCAGATGCTTTGCCTTGTTGTTGGGGTAGCTTACCGTGTGGATATATTCAAACATCGTTTCTGGTGAGGCTTCTGCCATTGCCTCCGCCGTCGGATAGTCTTTGAATAATGCAGGCGTGACCATGTTTACTCTTTTGTCTGTGCATTGTGCCGACAGTATTACTGCTACTAGAAGTTGAAACGGGCTTCCATATTCAAGTTCCGTATCAGCTCCGGCCATGTTCTTTTCAAAATAATCTATTATCTTGTCAAATCGTTCTTTCTTTCTCATCTTTTTAGTGCTGATGTCGGCTTTGATCTGCCAGGTTGCAGATGCTGGTCCGATAAGTTGATTTCCAATGCAAAGTAACTAATTTGCCTAGAATAATCCAACTCTGGTTTAATGCTTTTGCCGTTGGTGCTGTATCGCATGTGTGCAAGCATGTTTAGCTGCATTTTAACTGTTTTGTACATGTTTTAGCTGCAATTCAGCTTTTCTTTAAACAATAACCTTATCTTTTTTACGTTGAGAGTGTTATAGTCTAGATTTATTTTTGTACTTTTGCATGCTTAATTTGTATTTTATAGAATGAGACAATTAAAGATTACCAAAAGTATCACGAACCGAGAGAGTGCATCGCTTGATAAATATTTGCAGGAAATCGGTCGTGAAGACTTGATTACGGTGGAAGAAGAAGTCGAGCTTGCGGGACGCATACGCAAGGGAGACCGTCGAGCTTTGGAGAAGCTGACAAGAGCAAATCTTCGTTTCGTGGTTTCTGTAGCAAAACAGTATCAAAATCAGGGACTCAGTCTTCCCGACCTCATCAATGAGGGAAACCTTGGCCTTATCAAGGCTGCTGAGAAATTCGATGAAACACGAGGATTCAAGTTCATCAGTTACGCCGTTTGGTGGATTAGACAGTCCATCCTGCAGGCATTGGCCGAACAGTCCCGCATCGTACGTCTGCCGCTGAATCAGGTTGGCTCACTCAACAAGATCAGTAAAGCATTCTCTAAATTTGAACAGGAAAACGAACGCAAGCCGTCTCCTGAAGAGCTTGCAGACGAGTTGGATTTGCCTGTAGACAAGATTGCAGATACGCTGAAGGTGTCTGGAAGACATATCAGTGTGGATGCACCGTTTGTTGAAGGCGAAGACAACAGTTTGCTCGATGTGCTTGTCAATGACGATTCCCCTATGGCCGACAGAAGCCTCGTGAATGAATCTCTGTCAAAGGAGATTGATAGGGCTTTGGATACTCTTACACCTAGGGAAAAGGAAATTATCCGTATGTTCTTCGGCATCGGCGAGCAGGAGAAAACTCTTGAAGAGATTGGCGACAAATTCAATCTTACACGAGAAAGAGTGCGTCAGATTAAAGAGAAGGCTATACGCAGATTGCGCACAAGTTCGCGCAGCAAGTTGTTGAAGTCCTATCTTGGATAACAGCTATTATCTTATTTTTTTAGACAAATTAGAGAGAAGATCTGCTTGGCTGGAATCGTATATGTAATTATATATATATTCCAGCCATTTTGTTTTTAAAAGCAACGTACTTTGATAGATTCGGTGATTCTGTAAGAATCTGAAAAATACAAACAAAAATCAGTTTTAAATTTAATAATATGAACTTTCGCAGATTAGCATTTATTTCGGCATTGTTTTTGATTGTTCCGAATATTCTTTTTGCAAAGGATAAACCTGAAAAAGATAAAGAGAAGTCCAAAACTACAACAATATATATGTTTGGAGTCGGAGCCGCATTTGGCGATTCCGTTGTTTACATCACAGACGTAAACCGTGTCGACAGTGTCGTATACGAAAAAAAGACCGGATACCTCAAGGACAGAGCAGATTACAGCATGCAGCTTAAAGAATATCTTGAAAAGAAACTCGGTCTTGAAAGACGTACATGTGCTGTGTTCTATTCTGACAGCAAGGCCAAGGCCGACAAGAAATATCAGAAGCTTTACAAGACCTACAACAATGGTGGCACATCATCTGTAATAAAGCTCGGAACAGACGAATTTCGTTATGTCTGTGTAAAAGAAGAATGATATGCAGTCGGTTTTTAGAGCTTCATTTGGTTGGTTTTTGACGCTTGTTTCTTTTCTCTGTGTCTTTTTGCTGTTTTCGTGCGATAAGTCGGATGATTCTTCAGAAGCAGATGAAACAAGTTCAAGAACTGTACTTGTATACATGGTCGCAGAGAACAGCTTGGATGCTTCAGGTTATAATTTTGCCGTGAAGGACATCAACGAGATGCTTCGCGGACGAAGCAGTATGTCAGACAACGACAGGCTTGTCATTTATTACGATGGCCAATCGGTACCTCTATTGTATGTAGTCGACAGAAAAACAAAGGCATCAGTTGCTGAAGATTTGAAAGGTATTGAAATTTTTTCAGGCGATGTCAATTCCTGTGACCCGGAAGTGCTTGATGATGTTGTATCCTATACAATGGAGCACTACCAGGCCGACAGCTACGGCATTATTTTCTGGTCGCATGCGTCAGGGTGGGTAATGCAGGATCATCAGAATGTCAAATACCGCAATGCCCACATGAATTTTTCTTTCGGAGTTGACAATGGCAAGAATTCCGGAAGTAATATGGGCAGAGAAATGAACATTTCTGAAATGGCATCTGTATTGGGCCGTTTTCCTAAGTTCGATTTCATAATGTTTGATGCCTGTTTCATGCAGTCTGTAGAAGTTTGCCATGAATTGAAGTCCTGCTGCAATTATATCATAGGTTCACCTGCTGAGATACCCGGACCTGGAGCGCCTTACGACAAGATTATGTCGCCGATGTTTTCCGACAAGCTTACTGTTGAAGGTATAGTTGATGCCTATTACAGTTACTACAATCAGAGTTCACAGTATGGAGCGGTACTTTCTGCTGTTGATTGCTCACAGCTCGACCAGTTGGCATCCACAACTTCTTTTTATCTCTCCAAGTACGGACAGTCCTTCAATGATGTTGACTACAGTTCCGTTCAGAACTATTTCATATACGACTCATGGAATTATATGAAAGACGGTATGCCTGATTGCTACGACATAAATTCTCTTATGAAGCATTTGCTTTCATCGGAAGACTATCAGTCTTGGCTTCCAAGCCTTTATCAGGCTGTTCCTTACCGTAAGTCTACCAGTACATGGTATACAGCTTTCATCAACGGTTTTTTGCCGGTAAATCTGGATGAATATGGAGGCATAAGCATGTTTTTGCCTCTTGACAAGTATGTAGGTGAGAAATTTCTGTCGGACTACGAAACCACATCGTGGGCAAAGACAGTTCTATATAATTAATGTAATGCCGCTCAGCAACAATTTTGCTGAGCATACCTATTTCTGATAATATGACTTATACATATAAAGTTGGCGGACACATCTTTTCTGTTGATGATGAGTGCAGTGCTTTTGATGAAAATCTCTATCATTCGTGTGCACCATTCTCAGTTGATGCTTCATCTGAATCAGTGAAGATTTTTGCGATGTCAATTGTGTCCGGAGACAAATTCAAATCCTTTCCGTCCGATTTCATAGGCAATTTTGACGGTGGCAGTGTGACATTTTCTGTCTATTCTCTTCAATCGGGAGGTTACAGTTTTACTATATGTGAACCATCTGGTGAAGAGTGCTGCAAGCTTGTCACAACGTCCGATTTTTCTTCGTCTGAAGTATTCCTGACTGGAAACTGCGATTTGTGGAACCTCGGAATAAAGAATTCCATGATGGTAATGTACGCTTTTGCATCTGCAGGATACGACACTTTACTCATGCATTCTTCTGTTGTCATGAATTCAGGCAAGGGATACCTGTTTCTCGGTAAAAGCGGAACAGGAAAAAGCACGCATACACGTTTGTGGCTGAACAATATAGAAGGTTCTGAATTGATGAACGATGACAATCCTGTTGTCCGTGTCGTTGACGGAACGGTTATGGTCTATGGTTCTCCTTGGAGCGGCAAGACTCCTTGTTACAGAAATGTTGAGGCTCCGGCTGGAGCTTTTGTAATGCTGGAGCAGAAACCCTTCAACAGAATTTCGCGTATGAAAGTTCTTGAATCGTTTGCTGCAATGATTTCTTCATGCTCTTCTATAAAATGGGACAAACGTATATACGATGCAATATGCTCAACCATAGGACGCATTCTGGAGACTGTTCCTCTTTATAAGCTTGAGTGTTTGCCGGATAGGGAAGCGGCTGAGTTGAGCAGTAAAACGATTATGCGATGAAACAGATTGTATTGCCCAATTCAGAATTGCTTGAGCAGATATCGCAGATGGTGGCTCAGGGACAGAGAGTTACCCTGCGTGTGAAAGGAATCAGCATGAGACCTTTTATTGAGCATGCACGCGATAAGGTGGTACTTGCTCGGGCCGACCATTTCGGCAAAGGAGACGTTGTCCTAGCCGAGATTCGCAAGGGCTATTTCGTTCTTCACCGCATTGAAAGCATCAGAGACGGCAAGGTCTTGCTTCGTGGTGATGGCAACTGGAGTCAGACCGAAAGGTGTACGTTGGCAAATGTGAGAGCCAAGGCGGTTGCATTCGTCCGTAAGGGCAGGGAAGTGCGTACAGACAGTGCCTTATGGCGTATCTATTCTTTTTTGTGGTGCTCATCTCCTTTGTTCGTGCGTCGTTGTTTTCTTGCTGTCCACCGTCGTCTGCCGGGAGTGGAACGTGCTCCGCATCTGGCGTCGAAGAGATAGAATAGTTTTTGTTATAACTGATAAAATTCGTTTTGCAGTATGAGAATAAGAAAAGGACTTGAAGTAAAGGAAATATGCGGAGAGCATATAGTCATGGCTGAAGGAATGGAGAACGTTGATTTCAGCAAGATTGTAAGTCTCAATGAATCAGCCTACTTGCTGTGGACAGAATTGGCAGGCAAAGATTTTTCTGAATCAGATATGGTCAGAATCCTTCTTGACAACTACGAGGTTGATGAGCATGTGGCTGAGGCTGATGTTAAGGAACTTGTGGCAAAATGGAAGAAGGAAGGTATCGTTGAAGCGTGATACTGAATTTTTTTCGTTTGGGAGCAGTGTCGATATATTTCCGAGCGCTTGCGCATTGTGTTGCGGGCGCTCGGAATTTTGTTTACGAGCGCTCGTGTTGAAGATTGCGGGCGCTTGTAGTTCTGGTTTTGAGCGCCCGCGGTTTTTGATTTATCATTTCATGTCGCTGTTGTTGCAGTTTCGGTTTAATAATCCATGTTGCGGTAGTGGCATTATATTTTTTTGTATTATCTTTGGTCCGGAAAAACAATTGAAAACATAATTTAAACATTCGGTCGATTATGCTTGCAGAATTATTGAAGTCATCCTATTTTGCCCTTTTTCTTATCGTGGCTTTGGGATTCATGTTGGGACGTATAAAGGTGAAGGGTGTGTCGCTAGATGTTTCGGCCGTAATATTTATAGCTTTGCTTTTCGGTCATTATGGTGTGATCATACCTAAGGAATTGGGAAATTTCGGTTTGGTGCTTTTTATTTTCACAATAGGTATACAGGCTGGTCCGGGATTCTTCGATTCTTTCCGATCGAAGGGCAAGACACTCATAATCATAACGCTTCTTCTAGTATGTTCCGCGGCTCTGTCGGCTGTCGGTATGAAGTTCCTTTTCGGACTTGATGTTGCCTCAACCGTGGGTCTTATGACCGGTGCATTGACGAGCACTCCAGGTTTGGCTGTGGCTATTGACACTACTGCATCACCGTTGGCTTCCATTGCATACGGTATAGCTTATCCTTTTGGCGTAATAGGAGTGATTCTGTTTGTCAAGCTTCTTCCGCGCATTATGCGTGTCGACCTCGATGCCGAAGCACGAAGGCTGGAGAGCGCACGCAGAAGCCGTTTCCCGGAACTTGTCACCTGCATATTCAAGATTACCAATCCTGCTGTCTTCGGCCATACATTGGAACAGATAAATGCAAGAGCCATGACCGGTGCCGTAATTTCAAGACATAAGCACGGCGACCTCATATCCATTCCAGATGCGCAGACGGTTCTTCAGGATGGCGATTACATACAGGCTGTCGGCAGCGATGAGGCTCTGAATCTCCTGGCCATGATGGTCGGCGAGCGCGAGGAAGGCGAGCTTCCTCTGACCGACATGCAGGAAATAGAGTCCTTGCTGCTCACGAAGAAGGATATGATAAACAAGCAGCTGGGCGACCTCAATCTGATGAAGAATTTCGGATGTACCGTGACGCGTGTGCGCCGAAGCGGCATCGATCTTTCCCCTTCGCCTGAACTGGCATTGAAATTCGGCGACAAGCTTATGGTTGTCGGTGAAAAGGACGGAATAAAGGGCGTTGCACATCTGTTGGGCAATGACACGAAGAAGCTTTCCGACACCGACTTTTTCCCTATTGCATTGGGCATTGTGCTTGGAGTGCTGTTCGGACAGGTAAACATTTCTTTTTCTGACTCATTCTCGTTTTCTCCGGGTCTGACCGGAGGAATACTCATTGTTGCATTGGTTTTGAGTGCAATAGGCAAGACCGGGCCTATACTTTGGTCCATGTCGGGGTCGGCCAACCAGTTGCTTCGCCAGTTGGGACTCCTGCTGTTTCTTGCCGAAGTCGGAACTTCGGCCGGCAGCAATCTTGTCGAAACATTTCAGGACAGCGGATGGACTCTGTTCTGTGCAGGAGCTGTGATAACGATTGTCCCGATGCTTGTTGCTGTGCTTGTCGGACTGCTGGTATTCAAGATTGACATGTTGGATCTTTTGGGAACTATAACCGGAGGTATGACGAGCACACCAGGATTGGCGGCCGCCGATTCAATGACCGACAGCAACATTCCCGGAGTTGCCTATGCTACCGTCTATCCGATAGCAATGGTGATTCTTATTGTTTTTGTGCAGATTATAGCGTCTGTGTTCTGATTTTCCAGCGGATAATCCGATATGCATTTGCATGCTTTTTCTGTGGCGATGTAATCTGTATCATTGCCGTGCCGGCAGCTCCGCCGTCTGCGTGTGTTTTTCAGATATGCGTCTGGAGTTTCTTTTCGTCCTCAATGTCTTATTGTATAGCGAAGCCATACAGTGCCGTTTCCCTCACGGCTGACATGCTGCAGATCGAGCAGTGTCGGGTTGGTTTCTGTGCTTTCAATTCCGTCGAACACAGATGTCATTCCTTTTCTGCCGTCAATGCCCGGACCCACCATAACGCTGATTTCATCAAGAAGTCCGGCTTCAAGGAATGCACCGTTGATATGTCCTCCGCCTACCAGGGCAATGCGTTCTATACCGAAATGTACGGATGCAATATCCATCGCCTTGTACAGGTCGATTCGGTCTTTACCTGTGGCAATCCATGATATGCCTTTCCCTTCCAGATAGTCGGTATAGGCTTTCGGACAGCTTTCTGCCACAACTACCAGCAGCGGCTTTCCGTCGGCCGTGTTGTCTGAATAGGTCAATGTACCGTGGGTGTCAAGTGCAATCGTATAGCCTTCTGCTTTTGCGGCCACGCAGTACCCCTCATGCCCGACAGGAGTTTTGTCCTGTGCCGTGAACGGAAGCTCGTCCGCATAATGGAGCTGCATGGTTACACGTCCCATCAGTTGCGACGGACAGCCGAGCGAGTCAAGCGCATCGTAATAGACAGACGATGTTTCAATTTTCTCAGTCATTGCGCAATCTATGCGGCCGTCGACTGAAGTCATCATGTGCGAAACAATAAACGGTTTCATATTCAATCCTTTCTTGTGTTTTAAAAATTGTTGCAAAATTGTATTTCAGTTGTAGTTGCTCTTCCCATTTCAACTGCTTGCCCTTCAATCGTGCTTGACCGCCAGATGAAAGGTATAGGTGTAGAAGCTGCTCGCCGAATACGGTTGTCTGTTTACCGGGAAAAGTCGGCTCACATTTTCAGTACATGCCTGAACTGTATTGTGTCTGTCCAGGCAGTCCGTGTGGTATGTGTATTTGTGTATCCTGTGGGCGTCGGAATAATTGTGTATATATGAAAATGAATGCAAGCCGCAGTTTGGTCTCGTGTAACATGATATTTTCTTCATATAAATATATTTTTATTTGCAAATTTAGCGTATCAGGCAATATGTAGGCCTACATATAATACAGATATGCTTCACAAAAATACAGATTTCCAATTTTTTGCAATCTGTATTTTTGTTCACAAAGCCTAATGCTCATGCAATATGTTTAAAATACTGCACATCCTGCTTTGAGTGACGTGTGCACTCTCCGAATATTCCTCGGCAAGAAAACTGAGTTGTAACTGTATGCATATATAATTTTTTTAATTGGTTACCATCAGTAATTTGTTTACTGTCAAGTATGCCTACACTTGGTCGTAAAAAATATTTTTAGAAAATATAAATATTAAATATTGTGACTTTTTTTGCAATATATATATATTCGATTTTTTTATTTTTGCACGTGTTAACTTTCTAAAGTATCCAACAATGAAAATCGGACTTGTCAACTGTATCTCTTTGGTCTCATTTGATGAGACATCGCTTGAGAGCGGCGTCGGGGGTGCGCAGACCTATGTGATATGCCTGTCAAAAGCATTGGCCGACATGGGGCATGAGGTTACAGTTGTGTGTCAGTGCTTTTCGGAACATACGGCTGACGGAGTTAGATGGATTCCATTGAGCAACATATTTTCCGTAGATATAGATTATTCAGTATCGCGCCTGTGGCGGCTAGGATTTGAGGCTGTTATAGTGTCCCGCCCTGAATATAATGTACTTAATGCTGTGCTTCGTTCGGGCATTCCGTCATATTTGGTTTTCCATGGTCTGAACGAAGGCTTGTGCATTGACGGAGGAGATATGCTCCGCCATCCCGGTGTGCGTGGCGTGGTCACACTGACTAGTTGGCATGCTGAGTATATGAAGGGCCTTTTCGGGCTGGAATCTTCAGCTGTCGCAGTGATTCCAAATGGTATTAGTCCGGACGATTTCATTGGAATGGATGAGCCTCATCCGGTAGATCATTCTATATTATGGAGCAGCGAGCCTCAACGCGGTCTTGACATATTGTGTGCCTTGGGAACGAAAATAAGGAAACATATTGTCAATGATATTTGTCAAGAAGCACAGATGAATATCTCCATTTGTGTAACAGATTATTGAGGATTTTACTAGTTATAGTAATTTTATATTAATTAATCAACTTAAAATCAGATTTATATGAAAAAGTTAAAACCATTGAAAGTGTATGATCCGGAAACGGTTATGAGTTCGGACGAGATGAAGAGAATTGTAGGTGGCGGATATAAAGGCACCGGATATTTTGCATGTACATGCCAGTGTCTATACAATGTAGGTGTGTGGGTGGAATATACCCCATCGGGGTATTGCCCTCATGAAAGAAACAAAAAGTTCTTGTCGCATCATTGTGCTACATATTTGGGAAGCTCTGTAGATAATGGTCCTGCCATTTGTCAATGATATTTGTTAAAGGCAAATTTTCACGTTTTTTTGTGCGTCTCTTAACAGACTGTTTTGTCAGGGCGTATGAAATTATTTAATCTTAAGATTATATACAATGATTAGAAAACTTATTTTTTTGCTGGTTCTTATTTTCTCCGGACAATATGTTTTGTCGGCACAAGAAGATGACGGCAGGCGTATTATTTTGGATACTGCCAGATATGTCGTAAAATATGAGCTGGCATTTGTGCCAGATTCGGTGAAAGGCAAACCTATTATTAAATATGAGACAAACCTAGAGGTCGGCGAGCGTATTTCAAGGTGCAATATAAAAAATTCTGATATAAGTGAACTTAATTATTTGAAATGGTCTAATTGGGATCGTGAACCACAGTTTAGGTTCCCAAATTATGAACCAGGCATAGACAATGTATATATAGGCTATCCTCGTAAGGATAAGATGACCGTTACAATGAATCTTGAGTGTGCCGGCGGACTGAAATACGAAGAGAATGTACCTAAGCTTGACTGGGTGCTTTCCGATGAGACACGTACTGTTGGAGGTCATCAGTGCCGCAAGGCAGAGTGCGATTTCCGTGGGCGCAGCTACGAGGTCTGGTATGCTCCGGATATTCCCATTTCTCTCGGTCCATGGAAGCTTGGAGGCCTTCCATGTCTGATACTGGAGGCATCGGATTCGACAAAGCAGTTTGTCTTTTCGTTCAAGGGCATAGAATCTGTAGCCGATACAGTCGTTCCAATCAGTATGCTTACCCGAAACTACCGTAAGATGAGCCGGAAAAAATGCTCGTCCTATAGAGCCAGAATGTTTAGGACTCCGGCAACGTTCTATAATGCTCTCGGTGTAGTACCTAGTACTATGCGCATTATAGCCCCTAAGGGAGGATATCCGTACAATCCTATTGAGAAGGAAGAAGACTGAGGCTTGAATGAGGTGTGACCTCTGTAGAACAATTCTTGACTAAGTGTGGCTGGACCGAAAGTCCAGCCGCACAATCTGACAGATATTTGTCATATGAATATGCGTAAGGTGTTTAATATGAAATGTATAAGGTTAATATGGTATGAATGATGACCTAAATTTATGAAATTTATGAAAAACATATTTGCCCTTCTGTGTCTGTTGCTTTTGTGTCCATTTGCATCAGTGGCACAATCGCTTGTTTCCGGTTCTGTCAAGGATAAGTCCGGCAAGCCTGTTGAGGGTGCTATACTCTCGTTGTTCAGTCTGCCCGACAGTGCCATAATATCATATTATATTACTGAAACGGACGGCTTATATGTGCTGAATGCTGGAAAATGCAAGAACGACAGCCTGATGGTAAGGATGAGCGGATTCAACGTTAAGACAGTGGAGAAGAACCTTGCCAACAGGGCGCAGAAAGTGGATTTTGTGGCCGAAGATGACATTCTGGAACTGAAGGAGGTTCTGGTCAAGGCTGAAAAGATATGGGGCAACCGAGATACGTTGAATTATCTTGTGGCATCGTTTATTACGAGCCGTGATGTTTCTATAGGCGATGTGCTGAAAAGACTTCCGGGCATATCTGTGGCTGACAACGGGATGATAAGCTACAACGGAATTCCGATAAACAAATTCTATATAGAGAATATGGATGTGCTGCAGGGACGGTACAACATTGCAACCGAAGGTATTTCGGCCGAAGATGTGTCGACTGTGCAGGTGCTCGAACACCATCAGCCTGTGCGTGCCTTGCAGAATATATCCACTCCCGAAAATGCGGCAATAAATCTCAAGCTTAAAGAAAACAAGAAGGGGACATGGATACGTTCGGCCGAGCTGGGACTGGGCTTCGATGAAGATATGATATGGAAGAATTCCATCTCGTTCATGTATTTCGGACGCCGTTCACAGCATGTACTGACGTACGACAATGCCAACAACGGTTCTCAGATAATGAACAAGATAAATTCTTTCTACGGTCCGGGAGGTGCAGGAGGAGGCTCGCGCTTCACAGGTGTGTCGGGTGCCGGCAGAGCACCGTTTGAATCGGAGTACACACTCTACAACAATGCGCACGTGCTGACGCTCAATAATCTGCAGAAACTGTCGGAAACCGATGTATTCCATTATAATCTCGTGTATGCACATGACAGAACCAAATCGCACGGGGCATCGCATACAATATATTCTCTTCCTGACGGAAGCGAAGCGGAGTCGGTTGAAGACAAATACAGCAGGGAAACGACAGACAACCTTTCGGTGAATCTAAGATATGAAAGCAACAAAGAGTATGACTACCTGTCCAATTCATTGTCTTTCAGCGGAAACTGGCGGAATTCATACGGACAGATTATTACCGGTGACGGAAAAACTGTGAAGCAGAACTCTCCATGGCGCTCGATAGGAATATCTGATGCTTTCAGCCTTACACATACCAACGAAGACAAAAAGGGATATAACTTGGGAGCACGTCTGTCTTACAATACTTCCCCGCATTCGCTTACTGTTTCCCCGGGCGTTTTCCCAAACATTCTTAACGCGGGAGCGGATTACGAAAGCATACGGCAGAACGTACACGTCAAGTCGATAACCGGCGGAATTAATTTTTCACTAATATCCGCTGTGACTATAGGCAATTTCTCCATGTCACCGTCTTTCAGCGCGAAAGTAGAGCATGTGGACATGCGTTCCGACATATCGATTGACGGTACGGAACTTAGGGCAGACAGCATGCGCAATGCACAGACATGGCTGCGTATTGAGGCCAATGCCGGATTGAATTTCAGGTACAAGATTAAGGATTTGACAATAGACATCGGCGCACCGGTGAAATATCTTTTTACACGGCTGGGCAATATCGGACTTGACGACGTATCGCGGAGCAAAGTGCTGTTCAGCCCGAGTATGAACGTAAAATATATTGTGACCCAAGGTTTTGAACTGAAGGCATCCGGAGGCATGAACACGAGCACACCTTCGTGGAACTCGATGTATTCCGGCTACATTCTGGGCAACTACAACAGTCTGAGACGCAATGAGCCGACATTCTATGAAACATCATCGTATAGAGGCTCGTTCTCGATGTCGTATAGAAATGTCATGAATATGTTTTTTGCAAGCGTAGAAACCTATATATCGAGGACAGACAACGAAGTTATGAACAGTATGTTCATCAATCCGGACGCCTCTGTCGTAAGCACCAGAATCTTCATGGACAACCACAGCACATCGTACGGTGTGAGCGGTGAACTCAACAAGGCTTTCTTCTGGTGCAACTCTTCGCTTAAGCTTGACGGTGGATGGGATACCGGATACGGATTCAGCCTGCGACAGAATGAACTTATGAAGAATATAAGGGAGACTGGATGGGCCGGACTGGAATTCAGCCTGAATCCTGTCAAGCCGGTGTATTTGGCGCTGACCGTAAATTATTCATGCAGCAAATCGAAGACTGAGAATGTCAGATCGTATCCATCGGTGCACCGCGTAAGCGGCAGTGTGGAAGCATCATTCGACATTACAGACAACTTGCAGGTTGGTGCTGAATTCAAGCACCGCTACAACGGTGCGGTTGAAGGTGACAAGAATTTCTCGCTCCTCGATATGAATGTAGCCTACAAGATAAAGAAGATACGTCTTTCGCTTGATGTATATAATGTGCTCAACAAGAAAAAATATGTAGTACGCTCATATTCGAATCTGGTAGAACATTATTCGGAATCTGAAATACGTCCAAGAACTTTCTTGTTGTCTGTCAAGTTTAATTATTGATTTAAAAGTAAGTCATAATGAGCATAGATAATATTGATAATAATGTAAAGGACATGATACTGGCCTCAAACGATTTGGGACTGCTGTCCGGCAAGACCGGGGCTTGCGTATATTCGTATTGTAATCCGGATGCAAAAGGTGACGGTGCATTCAATGAAAAATTAGGAGAAGCTTTGATAGACGAGATTTTCGAGAAGGTCGGATGGATGAACAATTTGGGTGTGCCGCACGGTCTGTCTGGAGTGGGGCTAGGCTTGATATACTTGATGCAGAATTCGTATGTGGCGGGCAATCCTGACAAGGTTCTGAAAATGCTCGATGAAATAATCTATAGACGCATCGCATTTATGGACAAATCGTCTATGATTGAAGTTGATGATATGTTAGGGATATTGTTTTATCTGTGTGCAAGATTGAAATATGGATTGAAGAAGCATACGGAAAGAGACATATTTTCAGAATTGGTTGCTAAAATGACAGATTATATATATTCATGCAAGGATGCAGGTTTCTTTAGCGAAACCTGTCCTTACACTGTCTACAGTAAAGGTATTGTATTTCTGTTTGCGACATGCAGAATTTATGAATTAGGCATCCATTGCGGCAGATTGTCTAAAATATGGACAGAAGTAAAACATAGACTGTTCCAGTATATACCATACATGCAGGCAAGTCGGCTGCAGGTTATGCTTGTTGCTAAAAAAGTTGCCATATTGAACAATGATATGGAGTGGCATTCATATTCTTCATTTCTGCGTGAAAATTTTTCGTGGAATAAGCTGGTATGTGATGAATACAGAGACAGACAGATATTTTTTACCGATGGACTTGCTGGTTCTTATCTTATGGCCAAGTGTTACAACTGTATATCTGATGCCGATGCTATAGATGTAGATGAGGAAGATGTGTACAAGCGAATAACTAGATCTTCAGTATGGCAAGATTACGAGAACGGTGATGTGACGTGCAGGAACGGTTTGGATGGGTATCTTGGCATTAAGTTATTGTTGTCTAACATGAAGAAAGGAGGATGGTGAAAATGAAATTTCAGGCAGAGGATCTTACATTTCTGATTCCGGTACGTATAGATTCTATCACACGGTTGGAAAATGTAATTTACGTCGTTCGTTATATTCTGAAAACATGCCGATGCCGTATATTGGTATTGGAGGCTTCGCAGTTCTGCAATGGATTTCTGAAATTACTTTTGCCAAAATCTGTTAAGTACGTTTTCATTCCTGATGAAGACCCGGTTTTTTATAGAACACATTATCTGAATATGATGTGTAATATGGCCGAAACACCATACATTGCAATATGGGATGCCGATGTAGTAGTAACCGGTAAACAGATAATAGATGCATTGAATGTCTTAAGACGCGGAGAGGCTGATATGGCTTATCCGTATGATGGCAACTTTATAGATGTTTCGGATATAATAAGGCGAATGTTCCTTAAAAAGGGAATGAGCATTAAACTTCTTTATGACAATATTGGAAAAATGAAGTATCCATATTCAAAAGGAGGAATGAAAGGAGGTGGCATATTGGTCAATAGGGAAAAATATATTGCAGCTGGGCAGGAAAACGAGAATTTCTATGGATGGGGTCCTGAAGATTTTGAGCGTTATGAAAGGTGGACTCACTTGGGATATAAGATATTTAGAAGCAACGGCCCGATGTTTCACTTAACGCATCCGCGTGATTTGAATGGAGCTTTTAATTCCGCATACCAAATGGAAAGGTCGAATGCTGAATTTTTTAGAATAAAGAATTGTTCCAAGGAGGAACTTCTGTCAGAACTTGATTTATTTTGATAGTATTTTCTAACTATAATCGCTGTAAAAGGATTTTAAAATGGGAATACTGGATGATTTTACGCTGTATCGTCAACAAGATTCTAAAGATTGCGGTCCTGCATCACTGAGAATGATAGCTAAGTATTACGGAAAGAATTACACTCTGCAAACTTTACGTGAATATTGCTTCATTACGCGTGAAGGAGTTTCGATGTTGGGAATAAGTGATGCCGCAGAGCGTATAGGTTTTCGGACTACTGCATTGAAAATTTCTGTTGAACAGCTTGTTGAGGATGTTCCGTTGCCGTGTATATTGCATTGGAATCATAATCATTTTGTCGTATGTTATAAAATAAAAAAAGGTAGAAACGGAAACAGTATATTTTACATTGCAGATCCGGCTTACGCTGTTTGCAGAAAATATAATGGTGAAGATTTTAAAGATTTCTGGGTAACCTCTAAGAAAAGTTCCATTTGTTGTGGCACTGCTTTGGTTTTGGAACCGCGTCCGGACTTCTATTCTATTGACGATGAGACAGAATATACGAAGAAATGTCGTAATCTTGGTTATTTCTTTAGATATATGATTCCTTACCCGTTGGCGGAATTAATTTAGTGCGTATTTAATTCTGCCAATAGGCTTGTTATTAATATAGTTGACGTATTGCAACACGGTCAGCGCACTAATTTTGCCAATGATTCTGGCAAACAAACCGTTTGTTATCTTAGCATAGTTCCTGATGCCCATGAACTGGCCTGACAATTGAGAAAATATCGTTTCAATCCTCTTGCGTGCTTTTGCAAAGGGAATGAAAGTCGGTTTCCAATCCTTTTGGTTCAGCCGGTAGGGGCATTCCAACCGGATATGTGCAGTTTCAAAGAGGTCAAGCTGTACGTCAGTCCCGATATAACCTTTGTCTCCATAGATGTTGCAATCATGATATTCCAGTTTCACGTCTTTCATGTAATTGAGGTCATGTACACTCGCCTTTGACAAGTCATAGGAATGAATTACTCCACTTAACCCGCAGACTGCATGAAGCTTATAACCAAAGTAATATGTGTTTTGCGAAGCGCAATAGCCAAAGTCAGGCGCTTTGGAAAAATCTCCCGACTGTCCCATCTTGCAGCGTTTTCCCCTTGCGGGACGACAGACTTCTATCGGTTTGGAATCAACAAGGAAGAAATCCTCACCGCCGTCAATTTTCAGGGCAATCCGCTTGCGTATGGTTTCACACAACCCTGCCGTTTTCTTCCTACGGTCATTAAATTGTCTGCGTGATATAAGATTTGGAATTTTTTTCTTGTATTCTTGCAGTTTGTACTCAAAAAGCCAATTCTCACTGTCTATACTTTCTGATTCTGCCGCTAACGACAACGCCACGACCTCCAGATCTGAAAATCCAGGAACAGGGCCACGGCGGACAATATTTCCTTGGGCATTGACGAGATTATGAGAAAATTGCTTGCATATCTCAAGTATTCTGACGAATTTTGTATATAAGTTGTGCATACGATGATTTAAACTTAATGATTTGAATAACACTAAGTTAATAAAAA
>ENA-OUQW01000305-OUQW01000305.1-human-gut-metagenome-genome-assembly--contig:-NODE-305-length-64526-cov-15.457818_pt1 | contig 64526 bp, 53 predicted proteins | sample MGYA00248464_ERZ548849 | MGnify/ENA primary metagenome ERZ548849 (study PRJEB26491, sample SAMN04978193) | human gut metagenome | host: Homo sapiens | study: EMG produced TPA metagenomics assembly of... | reverse complement strand
CTTATGCTATACTTTCATGGAGAAACAACTGGGATGATTTGACTGTTTTCTTCCAGTTCCCGCTGGAAATCAGAAAAATAATCTACACAACCAATCTCATTGAAAACCTGAACGGAAAAATCAGAAAGTACACGAAATCAAAGCTTTCATTCCCTTCGGATGATGCAGTCAAAAAGACCGTTTATCTTTCACTTATGGAGATTGAGAAGAAATGGACACAGCCGATTCATAACTGGGGCTTGATTATGAATCAATTTATGCTTATTTTTGAAAACAGAATCCAGATATAAGAACAAACTTACAGCTGAATCCTGTTTCCATTTACACAAAATTTTGGACAGTGTCTTTAGATTATAAAATTTGGGAACCATATAAATCTTTATTGCCTATTCCTGAGGAAGAGATTAGTAATAACTCAGCTCTTACCCAAAACCCCGGCTATTAAATTTCTTACTTAACTTTCTTCATATTGTTTTTTTGATTCGAGAGGCTATTCCGTTTTTTCGGAGTAGCCTCTTTCCGTATTTTCTTATTGTAATCTTTTCTTCATTTATATCATAAAATATGTAAAGCTGTTCCACCGAAAGATATTACAGGCTTAAACAAAGTTGGAAACTTCGAATCTTTTTGATAACTTTGTAATCAACAATCTATATCAGGTTGTTATTTAGAGATAAGGTATTGGTAATTACTTCACAATGAGCAGATTGCTGGCACAGAAATACAGACTCGCAGGCATGGCCCTGCTGCTTGTATTCGCATCCTACTGGTGCGGCATTACGTTGTTCACTCACTCGCACGTGGTGAATGGCGTTATTGTTGTGCACTCGCATCCGTTCAAGGCCGGGCATACACATACCGATACCCAGCTCGAAACCATTTTCTACCTCTCTTTGCTGCAGACTTCCGGCGAAACGAACACCAGTGTGGCCTTGCCCTGCTGGCTTATTCCTTTGGGACTGATTCTCTTTGTCTGCACGATGGGAGTACCTTATCGTCCGTGCGCGGACATCCTGACACGCGGTCCTCCCTCTCTTTGATTTTTTCGGGGCATATTCTGCCCGTTTATGAATCCTGAAACATTTATTATTTTAAAGATTGCAGTTCCGGTACAGCGCCTGCTCTGCATACCTTTTCGTGGGTGTATGCACGTTTACCAGGAGAGTTATGCTTTGCATTCGGCGCAACCCTGCAAGCCGGCTTTGTCACAGCTGTAGTGAACCTTTCTCATAGGTATGCGAAAGATTCGGCTTTTCTGTGCCGCGACTTTTGCTTTGCTGTGATAAACCGATCGGACAGGGACGAACTGCGAACGACAATCGTGTAAATACTTAAAAATCAAAGATGAAAACTTTTTATATATACCTTTTGGGAGCAATACTGACATTGTTCCCGGGCTATGCTTTTGCATACGAACTGAACGATACCGATGCCAATATCATTGGCCACGTAACCGATAAAGATACCAAGGAACACCTGGCTTATGTAACGATTATGCTGAAGGGGACAACCATCGGGACGACTACCGACGAAACAGGGCATTACTTCCTGAAAAACCTGCCCGAAGGGACTTTTACTGTTGAAGTCAGTTCGATAGGCTATAAGACAGAGCGCCGCACCGTGCAGCTCACCAAGGGCAAGACGCTGGAACTGAATTTCGAGATTGGCGAGGACCACGTGGCACTCGAGGGGGTGGTGGTTTCGGCCAACCGTAACGAGACGACCCGCCGCATGGCGCCTACGCTGGTAAACGTGGTATCGGTCAAGACGTTCGAGAATACCAACTCTACCTGTCTGGCGCAGGGGCTGAACTTCCAGCCGGGTGTGCGTGTGGAGAACAACTGCCAGAACTGCGGATATCAGCAGGTGCGCATCAACGGATTGGACGGGCCTTATACGCAGATTCTCATCGACTCGCGTCCCATCTTCAGCGCGCTGGCGGGGGTATACGGTCTGGAGCAGATTCCTGCCAACATGATTGAACGTGTGGAGGTGATGCGCGGCGGCGGCTCGGCTTTGTTTGGCTCTTCGGCCATTGCCGGCACCATCAACATCATTACCAAGGAACCGGTGCGCAACTCGGCCCAGTTCTCGCACACACTGACGGGGATAGGCGATGCATCGGTTTTCGAAAACAATACCACAATGAATGCTTCGCTGGTATCCGACAACCAGAAGCTGGGACTGGCAGTTTTCGGACAGAACAGAGAACGTGCCGGCTATGACCACGACGGCGACGGATTTACCGAGCTGCCGGAGCTGAAAAGTCAGACGGTGGGCATGCGCTCCTACATCAAGACCAGCGATTATTCGAAGGTTACGGTAGAGTATCACCACCTGCAGGAGCACCGTCGTGGTGGCGACCAGCTGGCTCTCCCGCCGCACGAGGCGCTGATAGCCGAGCAACTGAAGCACAGCATCAATACCGGAGGGGTAAAGTTCGACCTGTTTTCGCCCGATGAAAAACAGCGCCTGGGCATTTATGCCTCGGCACAGCACATCGACCGCGACAGTTACTACGGCGGAGGCGAGGACTTGCAGGAAAAACTGAAATCGTATGGCAACACCACCGACATGACCTGGGTGGCAGGTGCGCAGTACAACTATAACTTCGACCGCTGCCTGTTTATGCCAGCTACGCTGACTGCTGGTGCCGAATATAACCAGGACCGCCTGAAGGACAACATGTGGGGGCGCGGCCGCTATCTGGACCAGCGGGTGAATACCGTGAGTGCTTTTGCGCAGAATGAGTGGAAAACGGCCCGCTGGAGTTTTCTGGTCGGTGCCCGCATGGACAAGCACAGCCTGCTGGACAAGCCGGTATTCAGTCCGCGTGCCAATGTGCGTTTCAACCCCACGGATAATATCAACCTGCGTGCCAGCTACTCGTTCGGCTTCCGAGCACCACAGGCTTTCGACGAAGACCTGCACATTGACAACGTGGGCGGAACCGTATCGATGATTCAGTTGGCCAAGGACCTGAAAGAAGAAAAATCGCAAAGCCTCAGCCTCTCTGCCGATATGTATCACAGCTGGGGCGACTGGCAGGGCAATCTGCTGGCAGAGGGTTTCTATACCAATATTTCGGATGTATTTGCCCTGACCGAGATTGGTAAGGACGAAAACGGTGTCATTATCAACGAACGCGGCAACGAAAAGGGGGCAGTGGTGTATGGCTGTACGCTGGAGGGCAAGCTGGCATGGCGAAACGTATGGCAGTTGCAGGCGGGATTTACCGTACAGCAGGCCCGGTATAAAGAGGCGCGTTCGTGGAGTGAGAACGACCCCAATGTGCCGCTCGAAAAACGCATGTTCCGCACGCCGGACACGTATGGCTACTTTACCATGAGCTATAATCCGCTGCGTGCACTTACGCTGGCACTTTCGGGAACCTATACGGGCAGCATGCTGGTAGAGCATCATGCTGGATACATCAGCCACAACCGTACGGAAACCACCCGCCGTTTTGTAGACATGGGCTTCAAGGCTGCCTACGATTTCAAGTTCTACAAGAGCATCCAGATGCAGGTAAGCGCGGGCGTGCAGAATCTGCTGAACGCTTACCAGCAAGATTTCGATCGTGGTGCTAACCGTGATTCCGGTTACATTTATGGTCCAGGAATGCCGAGATCTGTATATGCCGTTCTGAAGTTGAGTTATTAAAATAAGATGTAGTGATTTTGGGAAACAGTCATAATCTGTTTCTAGCATTTGGACTGACCGCCTATACCGGTCTTGTAACCGGCATAGGCGGTCTGATTGCCTTTCTTGCCAAACACACTGACAGCTGTATTCTTTCAGCCTTTTTTTCGTCAGTGTTATGATTTATGTTTCCTATGGACTTATACCAGAGTTGTTTTTTCTTTTTGAGCTTTATACTGAGCACACATCTTACATCTATATGTTGCTTTTATTGTTGTCCGGAGAAATTTTGTTTCTTAGCAATGATAAGCAGGAGATAATTGCAGATAGCTATCTATATCTGTGTGTACACTGAATTCTTAGTGATTCCGTAGAATGTCTTTATGTGCAAATGCTGCTTTTTTCTATTTGAAGAACAACTCAATTAGTCATCTCTCTCTGTATAACTTGGCAATGGTCAATGCATCAAGCTTAAAGTTATTGGAGGTGAAATGATAACTGTATTTGTGCTAAAGTCCTCATACACAGTAAGCCTAAAATCAGTATACTTTTGGGAAGTAAGTGCTCCTGTCAATTTGATGGTTTCATTAGAGAAAAGTCTAGCAGATTGCTCCACCTCTCTATTATCAATAACTTCGTAAAGTATATTCTCTTTTTACTCTTGTTACAAAAAAGACGTTGTTAAGATGAAAATGCAGACACAAAGAGTTAACTCTTACTATAGGTATCTTATCCATAATTGGGGAATCATGAACTGCTCTTTCTGTCAAATGAGTAGATGTCGAGATGGAACCTTTAATATCCATCAAGATATATATCTTGATGGTTCCTCTATCATGATGTAACATAGTCCATAGACAAAGTTTCAGATATAGCTCAATCGTGTTGCTATCAAAGGTATAGACCATTTCATCCAGGTCAGGTATAAGTTTCTAATCCTTATATGCTTTCTTTGCTTGTCGTTCGTTTCGAGCAATGTGGCTTTTGGCATGGCCTTAATGCCAAAACGGTAAAAGTCGATAGAATAAAGGTTAGGTGTAGTCTATATGTCTCTTGGTCCGAATCTGTCCGTGAACTGATAAAGCTCATTAACATGAATTGGTCACAGCAAATGAACTTGATGGCATGCCTGTCACCCTTATAGCGGTTGACATACTTCTTAAATTCATATATGTTTACAAGAGACATAACTTGCGCAAAAATTGTTTTTTCCTTTATTCATTGTTTGCAGAATAGGCTGTTTATACCTACTTGCAAAACTATGGTTTCTAATCGAAAAAAATATTAGTCTCGTAATTAACTGATTATTAATTAATAATAGCTGTTTTGAGAAAACGTCTCCGGACAGCAGTGAATCGTAATTATAAATAATAAAATATTCTTATTATCCCTTTCATCAAAGATAAATCCCAATCCTGATTTGCCAGCCGCATTCATTCCTTTTTTTCAGGAGAATTTTCTTTATGGCTGAAGCCATGAAAATTCACCTGAAAAAGAATGCGGCGGCAAACGGATTAGTATTAATGGAAAGATTACAGGGATTAACTGCGACCGACGTGACGCATAGCTGTGATCAAAGGCGACTATCCTTATATTCCATTTATGACCTCAAAAATACTGTGAAAATTCACCTCCTCAATAACAAAACATAGCCTGCTTATTAAATCCCGAAATAAGACAGGGATTTCAGCTCCCTCCGATCTGCATAGTCCGGTGGCTTCGCTATGATATCTGATGTCATATTATGAACTTTGATGATAGTCTTTTGTGTTCCACAACCTTCTATTCTATTTTTGCAACAACCACTTAAACTAATGATTATGGAGATTGTGAACATAGAAGCCAGCACATTTATGGAAATGAACAACATATTGTTCAAAATAGAAAAACAAATGAAAGGACTGAACTTTTCCAAACCTGAGTTGAGTGAATGGTTGGATAACCAGGATGTATGTATTCTTATGAATATATCAGACAGAAAACTATTGTCTCTAAGGCAGAAAGGGCTAATCCCTTTCAGTCGTATAGACAGAAAGGTTTATTATAAAAAAGAAGATATTCTAAACTATATGAGGAACAACCTTAAAACACATATAAATAATGAAAATGGGACAGATGGTATTGAATAAGGATAGTAATGAGGTCAAAAGATTTATTGAAGCCATGGAAGGTATATCCAAAATATTGGATGCAAATTCTTTAATCTACAGACCTATATTAGACGGGCACCGTTATATTACAGAACAAGAATTATCAAAGGCTCTCAAAATAACCAAAAGGACACTCATTGAATATAGAATGAATGGTAAATTACCCTATTACAAAATAGGAGGAAAGATTCTGTATAAAGAACAGGATATTATAGAAATATTAGAAAGAAACAAAGTATTGGCATTTGAATGATATTTCTTAAATCATTAATAATCGACACAAATAACTTGTAACCACTCTAAATAATTATATAAACATTTGGAGGAATAGAACCGAACACTTACCTTTGTAAAGTCAAAAAATGATTAACAAGAATCTATCGAAAATTAGTGAATTTGGCATATGGCTGATTCAGTGGTTCGGGGATTTTTCCAAAGATATTAAAGTACTGCAAATTAGGACTTTGAATAGTATTATTCGATTCCTGGTGGCACCACTTTGAAGAAAAGCAAAAGACAGTAAAATCCTGATTTCCAAGCGAAATCGGGATTTTTTGTTTTCCCCAAGCACGCAAAAAACGGCAAAATATTACCGTTCGAGGTGGAGCAAAAGGTGGAGATAAAAGGTGGAGCAAAAATCTCCACCGAATTAGAGTCTTTCTCGCTGATTTGCAATGTTTTGCGTATCAAGAAAACGTGGTCGGTTTCCTACTTTTGTCCAAACTAAAAACTGTAGGAAAAATGAAAAGAAGTTCATTCAATGTGCTTTTCTTCTTGAAGAAGACCAAGCCGCTTAAAAACGGAGAAGCATCCGTTTGTATGCATATCTCTGTAAATAATATACTAGTGTATGACAAACAGGCTGCTCCAATCTGAAAAGTAAATGGTTATCAGCATAATGAGTGATAATCATAAGTCATATCTAAAATGCTGATTGATATTGATTTTACTATTTTATGCGGATAATAAGACGCAAATTTTGCGATTAATAAACAGCTTGCATGAAAATTTATAATTGTTCATCATACAAGCATAAAAGCAGCACATACTTATTATCCATCCACTTGTGCAGTGTTCTGTCGTTCTCCCGGTCGCAAATTTCCACGGCCCGATGCTCAAAGTATTCAAACTTCTGCACAAATTCCTCAAACAGTTGTTTTTCTACTCCTACAAATTTCATATCCTTCCTTCTTGTTAATAGATGTGTGTTCATTATGAACGACTATCGCTTCAGTTGCTCCAAGATTGACAGACAGTTCAGCTATTCTAAGATAGATGCCGCGTTAAAGACACCGTCACATTCGGAAACCAAAAGACAGGTAGCTGTTCAGAGTGAAGCAACATGGCAACAGGAGTCGCATGGCAGTGAATTGTACAGCGGTTCTTTAGGTCTGTTCACTCCGAACCCGCAAACGGAACAACCAGAAGGTTATCCGGACGATTATTTGAGAAAGAAGAAAAAGAAAAAACAACGTAAAATAAGATGGTAAAGTATATTCTTGACAAGAAGATTTTCATCATAAGTCAAAATATATAGATAAAATAGACAACCTCTATCGTCAGACAAATAAATTCATTATCTTTGTGTAAGATTCAATTTAATGATTGATATGGAAGATATAAATAGACTCAAACTTGTTCTTGTTGAAAAGAAGAAAACAGGTAAATGGTTGGCTGAGCAATTGAAGAAAGATCCTTCAACTGTATCAAAATGGTGTACCAATGTTGCGCAGCCGGATCTAATTACCCTTTCAAAAATAGCAGAATTATTAAATATTGACAGAAGGGAGCTTATTAATAAAAGTAAATGAGTTTACCTCTCAAAGAAAATGTATAACAACTTATAAAAAGACTAATATAAAATGACAAGTATACAACAAAGAGAACAATTGCAATCTCAAATTTGGAAAATAGCCAACGAAGTACGTGGGGCTGTTGACGGGTGGGATTTTAAGCAATTTGTTTTAGGAACATTGTTTTACCGTTTTATCAGTGAAAACTTTACTGATTATATAGAAGGAGGAGATGACAGTATTGATTATGCTTCTTTACCGGACAGTATTATAACTCCTGAGATAAAAGAGGATGCGGTTAAGACAAAAGGATATTTCATATATCCTAGCCAACTTTTTGTCAATGTGGTAAAAACAGCCAATACTAATCCCAATCTTAATACTGACTTGAAGGCTATTTTCGATTCTATTGAAAGTTCTGCCAACGGTTATGCTTCCGAAAAAAATATCAAAGGATTGTTTGCTGATTTTGATACAACCAGTACAAGACTTGGAAATACAGTTGAAAATAAAAACAGTCGTTTGGCTGCTGTCTTGAAAGGTGTTGCAGGATTGAATTTCGGCAGCTTTGCAGAGCATGAGATAGACCTTTTCGGTGATGCTTACGAGTATTTGATTAACAATTATGCAGCAAATGCAGGAAAGTCGGGAGGTGAGTTCTTTACTCCACAAAATGTTTCTAAACTTATATCACAACTTGCCATGCATAAACAGGCTACTGTCAATAAAATATACGATCCTGCTGCAGGCTCTGGTTCTTTGCTACTACAGGCAAAGAAACAGTTCGAAGATCATATAATAGAAGATGGATTTTTCGGACAGGAAATAAATCATACCACCTATAACTTGGCTCGTATGAATATGTTCCTGCACAATGTCAATTACGATAAATTCAATATTGCACTTGGAAATACACTTATCGACCCGCAATTTGGAGACGAAAAGCCTTTTGATGCTATTGTGTCCAATCCTCCATATTCGGTAAACTGGATTGGTTCGGATGACCCTACCCTTATTAATGACGACCGTTTTGCCCCAGCCGGCGTACTTGCACCAAAGTCAAAAGCAGATTTTGCATTTGTTTTGCATGCTCTGCATTATCTTTCTGGAAGAGGACGTGCTGCCATAGTCTGTTTCCCGGGTATTTTTTATCGAGGCGGAGCAGAACAGAAAATCAGAAAATATTTGGTAGATGGAAATTATGTAGAAACCATTATATCTTTGCCATCCAATTTGTTCTATGGAACTTCGATAGCGGTCAATATTTTGGTTTTATCAAAGCATAAATCAGATACAAAAATTCAGTTTATAGATGCAAGTGGAGAAGAGTTCTATACAAAAGAAACGAATAATAATGTGCTTGAGGATAAGCATATAAATAGGATAATAGAAATTTTCGATGAAAAGGAAGATATTGACTATATTGCAAAATCAGTTAAAAATAAAGTAATTGCTGAAAATGATTATAATTTATCAGTAAACAGTTATATTGAGGTTAAAGACACTCGTCCGAAGATTGACATTAAGGAACTGAACGAGCGTATCCGCCACACTGTGGCGAAGGAAAACGAATTACGTGCAGAGATAGACGAAATAGTTTCTGAATTAGAGGAGGATAAAAAATGAGTAAGTTAAAAGAACTGATACAGAAACACTGCCCAAATGGAGTGAAGTATAAAAAACTAGGAGATTTTTGTGAAATAAAAACAGGTAAAGGTATTACAAAATCCGATGCAACTTTAGGTGGTACCTATCCAATTATCAGCGGAGGCCAATCGCCTATGGGGTATTATCATACTTTTAATAGAGAAGCAAATACTGTGACAATATCACGCGTTGGCGCATATGCGGGATTTGTAAATTATATTAAAGAATTATTTTATTTAAATGATAAATGTTTTTCTGTCATTCCTACATCTGAGAAAGTATCAACACTTTTTCTTTTCTATGTCCTTAAGAACATGGAATCTAAAATAAAAGAATTGCAAAGTGAAGGTGGAGTTCCAACTATTAATACAACCAAGGTGAGTAATATAGAAATACCTCTTCCTCCTTTTGAAATACAGGAAGAAGTTGTCCGGATTCTCGAACACTTCACAAAATTACAAACAGAGCTACAAACAGAGCTACAAACAAGAAAAGAACAATATGAGTATTATAGGAATGAATTATTATCATTTCAGAAAATAACAGAAGAATAGAATGGGACAATCATTAAAAAAATAGCAGAAACCCTTCGTGATACTGAAAAAAAGGTACAACTAATCTATGCCTTCAATGGTGTAGGTAAGACTCGTCTATCGCGTGAATTCAAAGAGTTGGTTTCTCCAAAGAATCATAACGAAGAGTTAGAAGAATCAAAAATAAAGGTGCTGTATTATAATGCTTTTACAGAGGATTTGTTCTATTGGGACAATGATTTAGATGCAGATTCTACGAGAAAACTCAAAATTCAGCCAAACAGTTTTACTGATTGGATTCTTAAAGAACAAGGTCAAGAAAGAAATATAGTTACCAATTTTCAGCGTTATACAAATAACAAATTAACGCCTCGTTTTAATGAAGAATATACTGCAAAAGATGAAAATGGTACGGACATTACTGTCAAAGCATATTCAGAAATTACATTCTCAGTAGAAAGTGGCAATGAAGGCAAAATTGAGAATATAAAAATATCGAAAGGAGAAGAAAGTTGCCTAATTTGGTGCGTATTTTATAGTTTGCTTGAACAAGTTATTGAAGTTTTAAATGTGGCAGAAGAGGCGGATAGAGAAACGGATCAATTTAATGACCTGAAATATGTATTTATTGATGACCCCGTAAGCTCGTTGGACGAAAACCATTTAATTGAGTTAGCTGTAAATATTGCAGAATTAATAAAGTCAAGTCAATCAGAATTGAAATTTATTATAACTACACATAATCCCCTATTTTATAATGTGCTTTATAATGAATTTAGTAATTCCGACAAACGTTATAACTATAAGCCTAAACATTCAATAAAACGACGATTGGAAAAGATGAGCGACGGGACCTATTTACTTGAAGAGCAATCTGTAGATTCACCTTTCTCGTATCATCTTTTTCTATTAACTGAACTTGAAAAGGCTATAAAATCAGGTGAAATCAAGAAGTATCACTATAATTTCTTACGACAGATATTAGAGAAAACTTCAACATTTCTTGGATATACGGCATGGAAAGAACTTTTACCTCATGATGCACAGGAAGCGTACTATAATCGTATTATAAATTTGTGTAGCCATGGAAAACATTCTGGAGAAGAAATCTCTTTAATTGATGATAACGATAAGAGAGTTCTAACCTTTTTAGTAGAAAACATCAAGACAACATATCATTTCAAAGAACAAGCTAAAGATATTAATGAGAATGGCACAATATAACACTATAGCAGAATCAAACAACTTCATTGTACTTGATGCTTATACCAAATACAGCGCACTTCATGAGCCTCCGGTGGTCTATCAATCGGAAGCAAGTCTTGAACGCGAATTTATTCAAGATTTAGCGAATCAGGGCTATGACTATAGCCAAGATATTTCAACACCTGAGGCATTATTGGCTAATGTCCGTTTGAAAATTCAGGAACTTAACAATGTGGAGTTTACCGACAAGGAATGGGCACGGTTTGTTGTTGAATATCTGGATAAACCGGGAGATACATTGACAGACAAGACCCGCAAGATTCATGACAACTATATCTATGATTTTGTTTTCGATGACGGGCATATAAAAAACATCTATCTTGTGGACAAACAAGATATTGCTCGAAACAAGATGCAGGTAATCAGGCAGTTTGAACAGACTGGGAGTCAGACAAACCGCTATGATGTTACAATTCTGGTCAATGGGCTGCCATTGGTACAAATCGAGTTGAAAAGGCGTGGGGTGGCTATACGTGAAGCATTCAATCAGGTTCACCGATATTCCAAAGAAAGTTTCAACAGCGACAACTCACTTTTCAAGTATATTCAGGTTTTTGTCATTTCAAATGGTACAGACAGCCGTTATTTTGCCAATACTGTTGAACGTAACAAGAACAGTTTTGACTTTACAATGAATTGGGCAAATGCCAAGAATATTGTGATAAAAGATTTGAAAGATTTCACAGAGACATTTTTTCAAAAGAATACATTGCTTAATGTCATCTTTACTTATTCTGTCTTTGATGCCAATAACACTTTGCTTGTAATGCGTCCGTATCAGATTGCGGCAACAGAACGTATGTTGTGGAAAATAAAAAGCTCGTATCAGGCAAAAAAATGGTCAACAACCGAAGGGGGAGGATATGTTTGGCATACCACAGGTTCCGGCAAAACGCTTACAAGTTTCAAGGCTGCACGATTGGCTACACAATTGGACTTTATCGATAAGGTGTTCTTTGTGGTAGATCGCAAAGACCTTGACTATCAGACTATGAAAGAATATCAGAGGTTCTCTCCAGATAGTGTCAATGGGTCTGAAAGCACAGCAGGGTTGAAACGAAATATAGAAAAGGATGACAATAGAATTATCGTCACTACGATTCAAAAACTGAATAACTTGATGAAAAGTGAAGAAAATCTTCCGATTTATCAAAAACAGGTCGTTTTCATTTTTGATGAGTGTCATCGTTCACAATTTGGCGAAGCACAAAAGCAATTGAAAAAGAAATTTAAGAAATATTATCAGTTCGGTTTTACTGGAACACCAATCTTTCCAGAAAATGCCAATGGTTCAGAAACAACGGCAAGTGTGTTCGGCCGTGAATTGCATTCGTATGTTATAACTGATGCTATTCGCGATGAAAAAGTATTGAAATTTAAAGTAGATTACAACAATGTAAGACCTCGTTTTAAGAATATAGAAACAGAACTTGATGAGCAAAAATTAAATGCTGCAGAAAATAAGCAAGCATTACTTCATCCTGCTCGTATCAATGAAATTTCTCAATATATTCTACAGAATTTTAGAATAAAAACACATAGAAATCAAAGTAATAGTCAAGGTTTCAATGCTATGTTTGCAGTCAGCAGTGTGGATGCCGCTAAATGCTACTATGAAGAGTTAAACCGATTGCAGAAAGGCTCTGAAAAGCCACTGAAAATAGCTACAATATTTTCTTTTGCAGCCAATGAAGAGCAAAGTGCAATAGGTGAGATATCTGATGAAAACTTCGAGCCTTCTGCAATGGATCTCAGTGCAAAAGAGTTCCTGACAAAAGCTATTAATGATTACAATAACCTATTTGGGACAAGCTATAGCATTGAAAGTAAAGAGTTTCAAAATTATTACAGAGACTTAGCCAAGAGGGTAAAAAACAAAGAGGTGGATCTTGTAATAGTAGTGGGTATGTTCCTTACTGGTTTTGATGCTCCGACTCTGAATACTCTTTTCGTGGATAAAAATTTACGTTTCCATGGACTGATACAGGCATTTTCGCGTACCAACCGAATTTATGACTCAACTAAAACGTTCGGTAATATTATTACTTTCAGGGATCTTGAACAACATACGGTTGATGCAATAAGATTATTTGGCGATGAGAATACTGCAAATGTAGTACTCGAAAAAAGTTACAACGAGTATTTGGAAGGTTTTAAGGACATTGTTTCCGGCGAAGCTCGAAAAGGATATATTGATATTGTAAAAGAACTGAGTGATAAGTTTCCTGATACAGACAAAATAAATACAGAACAGGATAAAAAGGAATTTGTCAAATTGTTCGGGGAATATTTGCGTGTGGAAAACATACTTCAGAATTTTGATGAGTTTACCACGCTCAAAGCTTTTCAGACATTGGACATTAACGATAAGGAAGCTGTAGAGACATTTAAAAACGATTATTTTGTTACAGATAGCGATATTGCAAAAATGCAGAAATTGCAAATGCCGTCTGACAGAATCATTCAGGATTATAAATCAATTTATAACGACATACGAGACTGGTTAAGACGAGAAAAAGAAGGCAATAAATCAGAAAAATCAAGAATTGATTGGGATGATGTTGTATTTGAAATAGATTTGCTTAAATCACAAGAAATAAATCTGGATTATATCCTTGAACTTATTTTTGAACACAATAAAAAGAAGATGGATAAATCCTCTTTGATAGAGGAAATTCGTCGGATTATTCGGTCAAGTGTTGGTAACAGAGCCAAAGAAAGTTTGATTGTTGATTTTATCAATGATGCTAATCTTGATGCTATTTCTGATAAAACAGAAATTATAAAAGCATTTTTTGAATATGCACAGGCCAAGCAAAAAGAAGAAGCAGCTGACTTGATTGCAAACGAAAAGTTAAACGAAAGAGAAGCTAAACATTATATGGAGATATCTTTAAAGCGTGAATACGCTAGTGAGAACGGAACTGATTTTAACAACATCTTACCGAAAATGAGTCCTTTGAATCCCCAATATCTGACGAAGAAGCAGACTGTATTTCAAAAGATAGTTGCTTTTATCGATAAATTTAAAGGTGTTGGTGGTCATCTATAATATGTGCATAATAATTTAGAAATAGATATATGAAACTATATAAATTAATATTTGTGGCTAATGCATTTTTATTGTTGATTAGTATATGTCTCACCAATAAAGAAATAACATTGGGAGAAATATTGATTAATCTTACGGGCAAAAATATTCAGTTAGATTTACCTGATTGGGTTTCTTACTGTATATATTTTAGTATTCCAATACTAACCACATGGTATGGTACTACAAAGTTTTACAAATTAGATCCTACAGAAATAAAGGAGGAAAATATTACTGAAATAGAATCCGCAAGTTCTACTTTTCTACCTACATTTTTTGCCTATGTCTTTGTTGGGTTAAGTATAAACTCTGTAGCATCTTTAATTTTTATCTATATAGCAGTTACTATTCTATGCTTTTGTGCAGAAATATATTTATATAATCCTATTTTTCATGTTCTAGGATATAGATACTATTTTGTAACTGCAGGGAATCATAAAGTATTAATCATGACAAAGAAAGAGATTAAATTAAGAGAAATATGCGAATTTAAGCGTATAGGACAAATTAATGATTTTACATATATTGATATTGAAAAATAAAATACATTATGGACTACTTGATTTCAAAAACTAAAAATGGTTCTTATTATAAAATCTTATCTGATACGACAGTATTCGATAATATTGGAGATTTTAATAATGCCAGAAGTTATGATGATGAATATAAACTTCAAGAAGGCGAATGGTTCGTTGTTGAAAATTTTTCAACAAAAGAATATTGCATACCATTATTACAAGAAGATTTTATTCCTACTTCATACTCTTATATGAGAAAAGAAGATTATAAAAAAATCGATTTTGTAGTTTCTATACAAAATGATAAATATTTTTTATTTCAAAAAATTACCCCAAGTTACTTATATTCAAAAAAGAGTATGATTTCCTGGGGTAATCTACGTTCTCCATCAGAGCAGGCAAGACTCATTAAAGAAGATAATATACTGGTAATTAAAGATAATCCAGACTGTGTCTTTGTAAAAGATATAGATAAATTATACTTCAAAAATTTAAATGCAATAACATCCATTTTTAATGGAATCAACGAACTGTATAGAGAAGCAACAGATAGTGAAGTAGAAACTTTTCTATCCATGGATATTATCAATTTAGAATCTGATTTTAGCAAAGATCAAGTAAAAACGCCTAATCGTAGACGAATTAAGGAAGCTACAGAAAGGTATAATAATTTCTCAACTGAACAAAAAAACAGAATACCTAATTATATTAGCCAATATTGTCCTAATCTATATGATGCAACGACTAATAAGTTTCGTATCTCTAATGAAAAGGAACTAACCGAATTATTAAACACTCTTAATCAACGTTATTATACAACAGAAATTGATGGCGAGAAAAGATTGGCTAATTCAGTGACTAAATTGTAACAATCTATTATGATCTTAAAAATCAATAACATTTATTTTGAAAAACTCCACAAGAGAATATGCATTATAAGTGAAAAAAATAAGTTTTGTAGGGGAGGAAAAGAACGATATCATTATTCATAGCAAAATTAAAAGTGTACATCTTGTTCTCAGAGTATAGAATAAACATTGACCATATTGAGAATATTTATTTATAAAGGTCAAGCTATGAGGTTTATTGCATTGAGGTGGAGCAAAAACATGAGGCATCTGCTTGTATTTCAAAATAAAGCGTTACCTTTGTCGTATAATAGGAAATCGACTCCGCAAGATACTGCAAAATATTGCAGAAATCCGGTGGAGCAATAGCGGGAGATTACTTCTTTAGCTAAAAGATACATCAAAGATATTCAGCTACTTATCGTTAGATTACGATTCCTGGTGGCACCACAGAAAATGACTTGAAGAGATTCAAGTCATTTTTTGTTATATGCAGTTCCTTCATCAACTGCTATAAAATACACTTGATGAGTATTCTGAATATTGTCAGCCTAGTTAAATTACAAACACTCTACTTAATCAGCTATATGCAATAACAGACATTGGGATTTAATATATCATAAACACAATATAGGCTTCTATAGACACAGTCTGTTAAACTCCCCACAACGACGACAGATGTCAGACCAGCCTATATCTCACTTTGAAAATATCGAGCCATTCCTGTGAGATGAGTTTATTGGCTATAACGTGTATACATAAATTACGACTGACCCCAAACAGCAGGAAAGGTTGTTTAGGGTCAGTTTTATCTGTTGCAACAATATTTGCCAATGGTTCTAAAAGCATACGTTATCAGAGTTAAGATTACGGCAAAACGTTGTTAGGACGGAATGGAAAGAATATTAGTACTGATAAATAGTATTATTAACCATGAGAAATTATCGTCTGATACATCTAAAACGGCCGTACAGTGGCTAAGATTGTTTATACTATGCTTGAATATCTAAATAATTATTCTATTTGCTTAATATATAGAAACAGCTGGTGCTGAAGAAATCTCTTATATACGGAAAATGTGCAAGACTCTGCGGCATCTTATAGGGCTTAAGGCCAAACTTCACTTCATAATGCGGATTTACAAGCCACAGCAGCCTGTCGTTTATCTTCAGTTCTGCAAATCGGGACAACTTTTCAAAACGTTCAATAGTAATGCGGGTATTCCTAATTGAAATAAGCTCATTCATGCAGCCGGTGTCTTCTCCAAACGCGTTTATCAGCAATTTATATAGACCACACGGCAACAGGTGGACAAATGGCAAATGAGACAGCACCCAGCTCCGACAAATCTGCTGATGGCCTCCAAAAGGCATCTGCCATGCAGGAAAAGACATAAAAACAATGCCGTTGTCCGACAAATACTTCTTTATGTTCAGTAAGAAATGCATTTTGTCGTCTATATGCTCAAATACATCATGGCAGATTATGATATCGAATTTACGCTCCATATCTCTTAGTTTAAAGATATCTTCAGCTATGAACTGTCCAGTTGCACCATTATCCTCGAAAAAGCTCTTAGCTTCCTTTATTCTGCATGAAGCGATATCTACACCTACGACATTACAGCCTAGCTCTGAAAACGGGAGTAGATTTCCGCCTTCGCCGCATCCTATTTCCAAGACATTCGTAGCGGGTTCTACAATATGCCATCTTTCTATATATGGCAAGAAATATTTTCTGCATGTTTCAGCCAACTCGTTGAAATACTTCTTTCTGTTTTTGTGACGTTCTTGCATTTTATTGAAACTTTTATTGATTCTATTGATATAGTTCAATAAAAGCTCCAAAGACTGCTTGCGAACAGCGATTATCGGTTACCAACTGAAACGTATTCCAAACGGAACGGTGAATGAGAATGGACGCTCAGTCCAGATTGTATGCACAGAACTGCCGGAAGGTATGTAATAATTGATTGTTGGTTCGGCATACAGACTAAAGTTCTTTGTGAATCTGTATTGCAGACCGACACCGGTATTTACTGACCATTGGAACGGTGCTTTTACACGTGTACTGCCTATATCCATAGAAACTGAATCCGTAAGTAGCTTCTGCTCAGACGTACCGCCAATAGGAATATTGATATTTACACCCGCAGAGCAATAGGCAGAAAAACGCTTATAATCAGCAAAACGATACGACAGGCGAAGCGGTATTCCCAGGTAATGGACTTTTTGTTCACGACTGATATTGTTCATTCCGCTTCCCATGACAAATGATGACCTCAAAAGGGTATATTGTAGACCAGTCTCAAAACTCCATCTTTCGCCCAGGCTCTTGGTAAATGAAAGGCCTATAGTTATAGGTTTTTGATGGTTTTCCTGCTCCTCTATCTTTCCACTGTTGTTCTTTGCAATATTTATAAGCGTTGCTGAATCAGCCGGCATGTCATCATGGCTAAGTTCGGAAAGGTAACGATAGTATTCTTCCCAAGTACTTACATATTCAGGATAAGACGGACTGCCAGAACCAACATCTGAGGCGCCGGTCTTTACGAGTCTGTAAACGTTTTGCGCCAGCATAGGTCCAGAAGAACCGGCAAGAAGCATCTTCCATTTACGTTTCCAAAAACTGCGGTCCATAAATGAAGCCTTATCTTCTGCAATATGGATATATTCACTTTGTGGCAGACGTACATCCGTGTTTATGTCGTAGCGCATGATTTGAGGCTTTTTGAGGTGGCTATAATTAAAATCAGCCTCTACAGCAGGCAAAGCATCATCGCAAGGTATGACGTCTGAATCATAAACGGCCGGCATTTGTTCCTGAACCTGAGATACGATTCTACCGTCACCAGAAGCATGTGTATCTCCATGCACAACATGTAATGTGTCTGAGATATTTTCAGAGATATCATCCTCGCGACCGGCCAAATTCTGTTGACCGGCAAATTCATGAGACTCTTCGGTACGCGTTCCCCAATATCTTTTCGTATACCTGTATACAGAAGCTATAAAAATGGCAAGCATTACGACTGCCAGGTATCTTCTATCAGCCAACATGCGTCTCAACATGGCTTTAGCACGGGCAAGCTGTGAAGATGAAGAATGGGGCTCTATATTCAACATCTCGGCCACTTCCTTATGCGACAAGCCTTCGATTACAGAAAGATGGAAAACCTTTCTGTATCCTTCGGGCAAGCGGTCTATAAGCGAAAGTAGATAATCTGCGGAAATCTGCTCGTCTTGAACTTCAGGCGAATCAGCTACATCCAAATCTGACTCTTGAAAAGAGGAAAGAGAAACAGTGTGCTCGGACCTGCATTTCTCCAGATACCGCAAAGTAAGATTTGAGGTTATCGTAGTAAGCCACTCTCCAAAACGTCTTGGATCTCTCAATTTGCCGATAGAAGCAAATGCAACAATAAAGGCATCATGCACAAGGTCTGGAGCATCATCCCTGCGTTCCCGCAGGATTCTTATGCTTACTCCTTTCATTTTGTCGACATACAAGCTGTAAAGCTTGCCGAAAGCTTCGGCATCACCGTCCTTAGCCCTTTCTACAAGTTTCTCCAAGTCCATGTACGATACTTTTATTTCAGTATAGATACTTGTATCGGTAAAAGACTGCATGAACATGAAAGAAAAAAGTAAAAATGTGATAAACAAAGATGAATGCTACTATAAAACAGAAGCATAAGGCGGTATATAATCTGCTTCTGTAAAACATAATACGTGCCTTACAGTCATCTAACAGCTGTAAGGCACGTATTAACCGAATCTATAAAAATAATTCAGCATGGCGCATGCCGAACACAAAAGGTCTTTTTTAAGACAGAAGCTTCTTTACGCAAGCAGAAATTGCACTGCCCTCTGCAAGTCCGGCAAGCTGCTTGGAAGCAACTCCCATAACCTTACCCATCTCCTTGCAGCTTGTAGCTCCGACTTCAGCAATTATTGCCTTAAGTCTTTCTTCAAGTTCAGCTTCAGACAACTTTGCAGGAAGATATTCTTCAATAACTCTGACCTGAGCCATCTCTTCCTCTGCAAGATCTTCGCGTCCCTGTGACTTATATACTTCTGCAGACTCTTTTCCCTGCTTTGCAAGCTTCTGAAGAATCTTCATTGCGTCAGCATCTGAAAGTTCATCACCAGCACCTGGAGCAGTCTTTGCCTCAAGGAAAAGCTTCTTGACATTGCGAAGCGCATCGCGTCTAACATTGTCGTGCGCCTTCATGGCTGCCACGATATCTTTACTTACCTGATCAAATAGTGACATATATGATTAAATTTAAAAACTTATTACTGCAGGATTAGAACTTGTCGTATCAATATTTATGTCTTCCGACTTGCTCTTGATCTGATTGTATGTTTCCTTGGAACGACTGAATGTAGGTGTTGTCTCCACCATACTGATGATGTCGTCGTTGTCAAGATCCTCCTCCTTGAAATAGAAGATGTAGTTGGTACGACGTATAGCAGGTCCTGATTTGTCAGGTCCGTATATCATCTTACGTCTTTCATCCTTACGGGCATCTTCTTCTGCCTTCTCAGCCAATCGAGTCTGTTCCTCAATTGTTGCACGCTTATTGCGCTCGTCCATCTCTGGTGAGTCTATGTCCTGAACGCCGAATCCTGTGGCAAGAATTGTTACCTTAACCTTATCCTTGAGAGTACTGTCGGACGACAATCCCCACTTGGTCTCAACATCTTCATTGCTGACTTTAGCCATGAACTCATGCACTTCGTTCATTTCCTCCATCATCAAAGTGTCAGTATCGCTTTCTGCACAGAAAGAAATACGAAGAAGGATCTTCTTAGACTTGTAGATGTCATTATTGTTGAGAAGAGGAGAATGCAAAGCATCTTCGATGGCCTTGGTAACACGATTCTCGCCCTGTCCGTATCCGGAACTCATTATGGCAACACCACCATCCTTAAGGACAGTCTTGACATCGTTGAAGTCAAGGTTTATGATACCATGCATAGTTATGATTTCAGCAATACTTCTTGCAGCATTGCACAATGTATCGTCAGCCTTTGCAAAAGCATTGATGACAGACAAATCCTGATAGATTTCACGAAGACGCTCATTGTTGATAACCAAAAGAGCATCAACATTCTTGCTTATCTCGTCAACTCCATCCAGAGCCTGATCAATCTTTTTGTTGCCTTCCCATCGGAACGGAATAGTTACAATTCCGACAGTAAGAATACCCATGTCCTTGGCGGTCTTGGCAATAAGAGGAGCAGCACCGGTTCCAGTACCTCCACCCATACCGGCTGTGATGAATACCATTTTGGTACCATCATTAAGCATATTCTTTACATCCTCGATAGACTCTTCTGTTGCCTCACGAGCCTTCTCTGGATGATTACCGGCACCAAGTCCTTCCTTACCAAGCTGGAGCTTTACTGGTACAGGCGAGTCCTGCAAAGCCTTATTATCTGTATTGCACACAACGAAACTCACATCGTGTATGCCCTCATTATACATGTGGTTAACGGCATTGCTTCCACCGCCACCTACACCAATAACCTTTATTATGCTGGGATTCCCCTTAGGGAAATTGAATACAGCTGAATTATCATTATCTACAGACATAACCAAACCCTTTCTTATTAATTATTCGTTTATAATATCATTGAAAGTACTCTTAAGCTTAGCAAGGAAACTTCCACTCTTCTTTGCCGCTTCGATACATTCCAAAAGGCTTTCCTGTGCCTCTTTAAGTTTCTCCGAAATATCTGTTGCCTCCTTTATTGCCTGCTTATACTTTTCCTTTCCGGCCAATACAGATATGCTGTTGGTGAAATCTCCATCTATGACATCCAATACGACACTGCAGAACTCTTGTGCATCTTTGCGTATCTTCTTATCCTTAGGATTTGCGTTTACAGCTATCTTTTTGGCATTAATCTGATCTACAGTCGCACGCATCTTTGCCTTCTTATCATTGAGCAATGATATTGCATTCGATTCAGCCTCAGCCTCGGCTTTCGCTGCAGCAATCTTCTTCTGCTTCTCCTCTTCCTTAGCCTGAATATCGAAAATAGAAGGAGTTTCATTTATGTCATCACCGCCACAAGGGAGTGAACCTTCAAGCAAAAGAGACAATAGAACGTTGTTACGCATATTGTCAAGCTCGATTCCGCTTATACCAGGCTTGATTGAAGGCATGTCTGATGCCTTGGCCAATCTGATCTTATCAATCTTAGTATGTTCAACAAAAGATTTGTCAATATTCTTAAGATTTGCACCTCCACCAGTCAGGATAATACCGGCGAGAAGTTTGTCTCTATATCTGGAACTGATAATCTGATTGTCCACGTTTTCAATAATCTCATCAACTCTAGACTTGATGATATTATGAATCTTAAACAGGTCAAAAGAACGACCGTCTGAAATAACAATCTTCTCTGCATCCTTATTGTTGTCAGAGAATTCAGCATCCAGATCCGGACAAGCATCTCCGTACTTCAGTTTTATGTTCTCTGCTTCCTCTTCATCGATCTGTAAAGATACGATATCCTTGGTAATGTTGTTTGCACCCAAAGGCAACACCACAAGATGACGCACAATATTGTTCTTATAAACAACAACGGTTGTAGTCTCAGCTCCCAAATCTACCAAAGCACATCCAGAACGCTTCTCAGCCTCGCTGAGCACATGATTTCCAAGCTTGCATGCAGCTATAAGTTCATCTGCAATTTCCACATCGGCATTGGCAAAACAGTTGTGGATATTCATTCTGAGAGTGTTTCTTGCAATGATATTCAGATAAACACCCTCAACATTGGTACCCATGACACCGACCGGATCGCTGACAGTATTGGCATCTACAAGATATTCCTGCGGGAAATTATCGAGAATCTCATAATCCTGATAAGGTATTTCACGGCAATCGTCCCTAAGCGAATCTATAATTTCAGATGTTATATAGCTCTGTGCAAGCAGATTTCTTTTTACCGAGCATCTGAAAGAGCGCAACGACTGGCCACTTATGCCAACATAAGCACGGACAATCTTGGTCTTAAGCACAGACTCCAACTTCTTTATAACATCGCCAATGCACTGCGTAGTCTTGTCGATATTATAAACCACTCCTCGCTTGATGCACGAAGAAGATTTCACTTGAGCGTACGCAAGTATCTGCATACTGCCGTCACTATTTTTTTTGCCTGCAACACCCGAGATTCTAGAAGAACCCAACTCAATTGCAACAATAAAATCCTTATCAGTAGATGCCATATATTATAGATTTTATTTTTTTGTACAAATTATCTGATTATCGTATTCCAAATTTATCTTCACGTATTTGTTCCATCCGACCTGTCCCATAGCCTTACGGTAGAATGTCTTGAGGCGTTTGAGCTTCTTCTCAAACCCTTCCATCTGTCCCATATAAACTATATGTTCGCCGACTCGAGGAACCAGCTCGACTACTCTCTGGTGTTCCCTGTCTTTTGAAACATTTATCTGCTCAATCTGATTGTTCCAGAAATCGTCGTTCTGAAGGAACTTACCGAACGGAACCAACTCTTTCACTGCATATTTCTTGTCAATGTCACCTGTTGCAACAACAATATTGGATGCAAAGTTAGTGTTAGGTATAATTTCACCGTTAGAATCAACAAAGTAACCGTCTTTTCCTGTAGGCATTATGTACATTACAGGTGTACGCTGAAAAACATTTATACAAAATTTGCCGTCAGAAGCCTTATAGCATTCAACGCGTTCAATAAAAGGATTCCGCTTGAGTGCCTCTTCTATCGTGCGCGTATCAATATCTGCACACTTGCGTCCGACGGGATAAAGGTTCTGCGCTTTCAGCAAAGATTCCACCTTCGCCTTGTCCACAAAGTCGGCACTGCCATTATCTTCAATCACAAGCACCACTCCACGACATATTTCTTCGGGATCAGGCTTTGTCATTGAGGTCATAGCATATACCACATATCCGGCAAGCGCAATAAACAACACTGCCAGCACAGACAACTTCAGAACCTTCTTTACTTTCATATCACTTGCTGTTCAAAATATCAGTTATTTCCGGAACATACTTATCGATATCTCCTGCTCCGAGCAGAACCAGAACATCGAAATCTTCATTCCTTACGATGTCTACAATTTCATTACTCTTGCACAATCTCTTCTTTACACCAGGCTTCAAGTTATCGTATATCAAACGACTTGTCACACCAGGAATCGGTTTCTCGCGTGCCGGATAGATATCAGCCAGAATCACTTCATCCAGAAGCGAAAGACTATCTGCAAAATCCTTATAGAAATCCCTCGTACGAGTATAAAGATGAGGTTGGAATATAGCTGTAATCTTGCGATCCTTATACAGCTCACGCACAGACATGGCACTCTGCTTTATTTCCTGTGGATGATGAGCATAGTCAGTAAGGAACACATGCTTATCGTTCTTGATCTTAAAGTCGAACCTTCTGTCCACACCGCTGAAAGAAGCCATACCGTCAGCCAGCTCCTTGTCCGTTGCTCCAGCCAACTTAGCCAAAGCCATAGCTGCAATTCCATTTTCTATATTAATGCTTACCGGTACTCCGAGATTTATATTCTCTATACGTCCTTCCGGATAAACAAAGTCAAACCGAATTTCACCGTTGCCGATAGATATATTTTCAGCATGGAAATCACCAGACTCTCTAGAATATTCATATACTCTCACACCTTCCTGAACATCTGGTTTTACTTCCAATCCTTTATGCACAATCAGCGCACCTCCTGGCTGTATTAGAGATGTATATTTTCTGAAACTTTCCAGATAAGCCTCTTTCGTGCCATAGATATCCAGATGATCGGGATCTGTAGCAGTTATCACGCTGGCATACGGACGGAGCCAATGGAAAGACCTGTCAAACTCATCAGCTTCTATAACTACATAGTCGCTGTTTTTAGACAGGATATAATTCGTTCCGTAATTCTTTGTTATACCTCCAAGGAAAGCATTGCAATCTACATGCGACTCATGCAAAATGTGAGCGACCATTGCAGATGTTGTAGTCTTTCCGTGTGTACCTGCGACGCACAAACCCTTATGCTTGCATGTCAGTGCACCAAGTACCTGCGCCCTTTTGTGAACTTCAAATCCTTCGTTTCTGAAATATACAAGTTCCTTGTGATCTTCAGGAATAGCAGGAGTATATACAACAAGCGTTCTCTTCTTATCCTTGAAGCATTCAGGTATTATATCAACATTTTCCTCAAAGTGTATTTCCGCACCTTCAGAGATCAGCTTTGCGGTAAGCTCACTGGGTGTTCTATCATATCCGCCCACACGATAACCGAAAGCAAGAAAATATCTGACCAGGGCACTCATACCGATGCCACCGGCACCTATAAAATAAACAGATTTAACATCATCCAGTTCCATATTTTCGTCTCTCCGATTTTTTACAGTTATGCCTCACCGGACAAATCCGATGAAGCGACCGACAATTCGTTATTTATTAGAATTCTTATATTCCTCAGCCAATTTACATACTTCATCGGCAATCACATCCGCAGAATTTCTAAAAGCCATCTTACCGGCATTCTCTGCCAGAGTTCTAAGCATGTCAGAGTCGTTCACAGTGTTTATTGCCATTTCCACCAGCTTCTCCGGTGCATCGGCATCCTTAAGGAATATAGCAGCACTCTTATTTGCCAGCGCCATAGCATTTTTAGTCTGATGGTCTTCAGCAACGTTTGGCGACGGTATAAGTATAGCAGGCTTATTCAACACACACAGTTCTGATATAGATCCAGCTCCAGCACGTGAAACAACAAGGTCAGCAACAGCATAAGCATAATCCATATCCGAAATAAAATCCATAACGCGCAGATTGTCCAAAGGTTTGACTTCAGACATACGCTTCTTTATTTCATCACTATAGTATTTTCCTGTCTGCCAGATAAATTGAACATCAGAATTACGTATCTCGTCCAGATGTCCAAGCACACTTTCATTCAAAGTTCTGGCTCCGAGACTGCCGCCTATTATAAGAACAGTCTTCAGATTTTTGTCTAATCCGAACTTTTCAGATGCCTCGGCTTTAGAGATTCTGCTGTCCACCAAACCCTGACGCACAGGATTTCCGGTAAGCACTATCTTCTCTTTCGGGAAGAAACGTTCCATACCTTCATAGGCAACACAAATCTTTTTTGCACTCTTTGCAAGTATCTTATTTGTGACGCCTGCATACGAATTCTGCTCCTGAATCAATGTAGGTATGCCCATGCTTCCTGCCACCTTAAGTGTAGGTCCACTGGCATATCCTCCAACACCTACTGCAACCATAGGTTTGAAATCCTTGATTACTTTTTTTGCCAGTCTTTCACACTTCAGGATTTTCCAGAGCACAATTATATTTTTGAACATATTTTTCCTGTCAAATCCAGCAATAGGCAAGCCTATTATCTTATATCCAGCGGCAGGAACCCTATGCATCTCCATTCTACCTTCGGCTCCGACAAAAAGAATCTCGGCCTGCGGATGCTTGGCTTTTATCGCATTCGCAATTGATACTGCGGGGAATATATGTCCACCTGTACCGCCCCCGCTGACAATCACTCTCAAACTATCATTCTCGTCCATTATTTCAAAAAGTTGAATGTCCCTGATTTGCAAAAATAGGAATAATAACTAAGATTTATCATTTTTCAAGCCATATTTTCTTGGCTGTAATATTCCTGCGTCTCGTGCTCAGCTTTCAGTTCTGCCGGTTCCTCTTTGGTTTCACTGACCTTATCGGCATACCGGCTTACACTCAGAATAACACCTATATAGAAGCAGTTTACCATGATAGAAGAACCTCCTTTACTTATAAGAGGCAAAGGCTGTCCCGTCACAGGGAACAGCCCTACGGCTACTCCCATATTCACCACAGCCTGCAGAATCATCATTATGGCGAATCCCAATACAAGATAAGCAGGAAAGAACCGTTGGCATTTATTCGCAATTCTACCGGCTCGAACAAGCAATGTCACATATAAGAATATGACAAAAAGTCCACCCAAAATACCGGTTTCCTCAATTATTATCGAATAGATAAAGTCCGACTCTGCATGAGAAAGGAAATCTCTCTCCACTGAATTGCCCGTCCCTCGACCTATTATATTAGAATTGGCAACAGCCATATGTGCGTGTGCCACCTGAAGATTGTCGTCAAGATTATATGCTGACACAGAATCCGTAGCTTCAGAATGACTTATACGCGTAATTATTCGGTTCTTCCACGTGGTTATACGGTGTCCTTTCGGTATATTGTTCAACGTTGCATCGTCGATATTCATTACAGCCACTGAAGCAACTGCCAAGAATGCAACAATAAGAGCCGTAGTCTTGGCAAGCAGATCCATAGGCACACGTCCGATAAACATCATCACCATGACCACCACGAACAGCATTGCCGCCGTAGAGAAATTCTCTGGAACTATAAGAAGGCAAATCAGACACGCCATGCACATGATTATCTTGAACGCCATTGTTCGTCCGCCTTTTACAGCACCGGTAATAATCTTGGTCTTACCGTTTACAACAGTTTTAAGTTCGCCCTGCGTCTTGGCAAGCACAACGGCAACAGACATTATCAGCGCAGCCTTACCTATTTCGGAAGGCTGAAACTGAATAAAACCAAGATTCATCCATCTGCTTGCACCGTTGATCGAGCCTCCGAATATAGCCGTATACAGAAGAAGAAGAACAGCAAAGGGCAAAAGGAAAAAAGGAAAAAGCATGAACAATTTGCATGGAATCCTATGCACAATCAATATCACTACCAATCCGGCCAAAAGAAAACCAGCCTGATTTATCATCGGATCCCAGTGATTTCCTGAAGTATAAGTCAGATTACTGGACGCACTGTACACCTCCACAAGAGAAATCATGCAGAGAAAGAAGTAGATCATCCAGACAACCTTGTCTCCTTTCAGAAAATCAGTAACAGCTTTATTCATCTTTCCAATCCTTTATAAGTTTCTTACACATTCCTTGAATTGTTCACCTCTATCCTCCATGTTCTTGAACAGGTCAAAACTTGCACAACATGGACTCAGCAATACACAACTTCCAGGTGAAGCCATCTTACAGCATGCATCCACACAATCCTTCATACTTTTAACATCAGCAATCGGCAATCCGAAATCATCGAAAGCTTCATGAAGTTTTCTGTTGTCGACGCCTAGGAAAACAAGTCCGACGCACTTTTCCTTTACCAGATCGAATATCTCGCTATAGTCGTTTCCTTTATCCTTTCCACCAAGAATGAGTACTGTAGGCTGAGTCATACTTTCCAGCGCATACCAGCACGCATTCACATTAGTAGCTTTAGAATCGTTGACGAAGTCTACACCACGCACACGAGCAACCTTCTCCAATCTGTGTTCTACACCGGCAAAACTGCTCAAACCTTTTCTGATATCTTCTTTGCTTACACCAGCAATATTTGCTGTTATACCGGCAGCAAGAGAATTATAAAGATTATGCTTTCCACGCAAGGCCAGCTCTTCCTGTTCCATATTGAATGGTACAGGCTTCTCTATTACATAATTGCCATCCTCAACATAAGCAATCACATCGCTGCTCTTAAATTCTGAAAAAGCATACATCTGCGATTTCAGATTATATTTCTCAAGCTCGGCCTTCACTATAGGGTCGTCATTCCAATAGACAAAGGCATCATTTTCCGTCTGATTTCTGGTGATGCGCATTTTGGCATCCACGTAGTTCTGCATTTTATATCCGTACCTGTCAAGATGGTCAGGTGTGATATTCAACAACACGGCTATATCGGCCTTGAAATCAAACATGTCATCAAGCTGAAAACTGCTGAGCTCGATTACATAATATTCATGATTTTCTTCCGCAACCTGAAGTGCCAGACTTCGGCCGATGTTTCCAGCCAGACCAACATTATATCCGGCCGACTTCAAGATGTAGTAAATCAGCGAAGTTGTAGTTGTCTTGCCGTTGCTTCCGGTTATACAAATCATCTTTGCATCCGTATATCTGCCGGCAAATTCAATTTCTGAAATAACAGGAATATTCCTTTTCTTCAGTTCAAGTACCATAGGAGCATCTTCAGGTATACCCGGACTCTTGATTACCTCATCAGCATTGAGAACCAGCTCTTCAGTATGACGGCCTTCTTCCCACATGATTGAATGTTCGTCCAGCAATTTCTTATATTTGTCCTTAATGCCAGACATGTCAGAGACAAATACATCAAAACCCTTGACCTTGGCAAGTACTGCCGCACCGGCACCACTTTCACCTGCGCCCAAAACTACAATTCTGCTCATATTGTTAGATTTTATTTCATACAAAGTTAAAAAAACGTATATTCTGTAAATGCAATGCCGTCATCACCTTATCTTAAGAGTTATAATGCAAAATGCGGCAAGAAGTATAGTTGCAATCCAGAATCTTACAGTAATCATATTTTCATGCAATCCGCTTCTAGGAACCTTAATAAGATACTTGAAGTTAGGCTGAAGCTGCGACGGAAGCACTCTGAAATGGTCGTGGAACGGTGCACGCTTGAAAACTCTGAGCTTCAGACCGCGTTTGTTGCCGTAACGTGCATAGCTGATCTGAAGTATTACAGAAAGACTTTCCATGAGGAAAACACCGCAAAGTATCGGCAACAGAAGTTCCTTGTGGATAATGATAGCAGAAACAGCTATAACACCGCCGATAGAAAGACTTCCCGTATCTCCCATAAAAATCTTTGCTGGATATGCATTGTACCACAAGAATCCGATGAGCGCCCCTACAAATCCACAAAGGAACACCATCACTTCTTCACTACCTGGTATATACATCACATTAAGATAGCTGGCCATGGCTATATGACCGGAAACATAGGCGAAAATACCTAACGTCACGCCAATGATTGCCGAGTTGCCTGCCGCCATTCCATCCATTCCGTCGTTTAGATTTGCTCCGTTGGATACGGCAGTTATGACAAATATCGTAACAACGACAAACAATACCCATCCGCATGCACGTCTTACAGTTCCGTTCTCTATGAAATTGAATGCCGAATAATAATCCAGGTTATTGTTCTTGACGAAAGGAACAGTAGTCACTGTCGATTTTCTGGCTTCGCTCTTGTGGTAAACAACTTCCGAACCTGAATATTTCTGAACGACATTCTCTCTTACCACAGCATCCGGACTCAACCACAAAGCAAGACCGATGACACATCCAAGCACAATCTGCCCTGCAAGCTTTACAATAGGCTTCATTCCGTCCTTGTTGCCGCGCAGCTTGATCAAATCATCAATAAAGCCCAGCAGTCCGAACCAAAGAATGGTTACAAGAAGCAGAATTGTATAAATATTGTCCAGACGTCCCAAAAGAAGTGAAGGTATAACGACAGCCGCAACAATAATCACACCTCCCATAGACGGCACACCTTTCTTAAGCACACCGTACGGGTCTGTCTGCTCATCTCTTGCAGACTCGATATGATGATTGCGCTTCATATAATTAATGAAGTATTTGCCGGCGATAGAAGATATCAACAAAGCCAATATCAATGAGGCCAACGATCTGAAAGAAACGTAGGCAAACATACGGGCTCCCGGAAACTGTATCTGCTCCAGATACTGCGACAATGCGTACAACATCTTTTAGAATATTAATTTTATGTCTTATCAATCCATAAACTCTCTCACTACTTCCTTGTCGTCAAAATGATGCTTCACACCTTTGACTTCCTGATAGTCTTCATGACCTTTTCCAGCAATAAGTATGACATCATCCTTCTGTGCCATCATGCAAGCGGTACGTATCGCCTCGCGACGGTCTACTATCGAGACAACCTTCTTCATCTGCTCCTTGTCGAGACCAGCCAGCATATCATCAATTATAGCCTGAGGCTCTTCAAATCTAGGGTTGTCGCTCGTAATGATTACCTTATCACTTTGTTTTACAGCCTCCTGCGCCATAAGAGGTCTCTTTCCTTTGTCACGGTTTCCTCCAGCACCGCAAACTGTGATAACATGTCCTTTGCCTTCAAGCACACCATGTATTGCATTCAGTACATTTTCCAGAGCATCAGGTGTATGTGCATAATCGACAATTGCAGTATATCCAGAAGTCGAACGCAGAGCTTCAAAACGTCCAGAAACCGGATGCAGTGTACTCATTGTCACCAAAATTTCTTCGGCACTCTTACCAAGCATTCTAGCAGTTCCGTATACAGCAAGCAGATTTGAAACATTGAATTTTCCAATGAAATGCACACCAACTTCCTTGCCGTCAATTTCAAGATACATTCCTTCGAAATGGCATTCGATGATCTTTGCTCTGAAATCAGCCGGACGAACAACAGAATAAGTTTTCACAGTTGCTTTTGTGTTCTGAACCATGATCATTCCATTCTTGTCATCAGCATTTGTTATGGCAAAAGCATCAGAAGGCAGGTTGTCGAAGAACATCTTTTTTGCCTTTATATAATTCTCAAATGTCTTATGGTAGTCCAGATGGTCTCGGGTGATATTTGTAAATATACCTCCGGCAAACTTAAGTCCGCCGATACGATTCTGTACTATAGAATGAGAACTTACTTCCATAAATGCGTACTCGCATCCTGCATCTACCATTTCAGCCAAAAGACTGTTGAGAGTTATAGGATCAGGAGTAGTATGCTCTGTCTTTATAGCTCTGTCGTCTACATAATTGACAACAGTAGAAAGCAATCCGCACTTGTATCCGAACTTGCGGAACATTTCATAAAGTACAGTTGCAGTAGTAGTCTTTCCGTTTGTACCTGTCACACCGACAAGCTTAAGCTTAGACGACGGATTGCCGTAGAATGAAGAAGCAACCTGTCCGACAATGTCACCGCTGTTCTTAACACGAACAAACGTTACATTCTCGGGCATAGTTTCAGGGAAACGCTCACAGATGACAGCTGAGACTCCTGCCTTGACAGCCCCAGGTATGTAGTCATGCCCATCGGCGGCAGTGCCGACAACGGCAACAAACAAATGCCCCTCTCCTGCTTTACGCGAGTCGATGTCAACTTCATTTATTTCAACAGAGGTGGAGCCCTTGACTTCAAGGACCTCAATTTCCTTTATGATTTCACTCAGCTTCATATTGAAAAACTTTTAAACAACTAGCAAATCTTAATAAGTATGATAAACTATCAATGAAGATGGAGTACAACGGTTTCTCCGGTTGAAATTTTTGTTCCGGCAGGAACACTCTGTTCCTTCACCTTGCCGACTCCAACTATTCTGGCCTTTACGCCACGGCTCTCCAATGCATACACAGCATCACGAGCACCCATACCTTTCATGTCAGGAATATATTTATCGTCAAGACTGACACGACGGAAATTTACAGACGAACCATCTATAGAGGCTGTCCCCCATATATTTCCGCCATCCATATCAACTTTTGACGGCACATTCAATTCCTCAAGAACGTGTCGGGCCGCTACTATATCACCGTTTTTAACATCTGGAACGAACACGGAATTTGTATCACGTGCCATTGAGATATCTGTTGTAACATGCTTGGCAAATACTCGTTCTGCAATTTTTGCAAAAACAGATCCGGCCATCGTTCCTCCGGAAGCAGGAAGACCTGATTTTCTGATTGCTACTATACATGTATATTTAGGATCATCTGAAGGATAATATCCGCAGAAACTCACGAGATATTCTCTTCGTCCGCTCCTATATCCGGCCTTTCCCTGCGACACCTGTGCAGTACCGGTTTTTCCGGAAACCTTGAAATGAGGATTGCCTGCACGCTTGCCCAGTCCCTCGCTTACAACTTTTTCAAGAATATATCTGATATCCTTCAAGGTTGATTCCTTGCATATCTTTTCCTTAAGGACCTCAACCGGGAATTCTTCAATAACTTCACCGTCCTTCTGTACAGCCTTTACCAACCTAGGCTTGACCATCTTGCCGTTGTTGGCTATGGCATTGTAGAATGTAACCGTTGAAATAGGAGGAATCTGTGTCTCATATCCTATCGACATCCATGGCAATGCTGTTGCAGACCAATTGTCCTTGTTCGGACGCCTGATAATAGGATCGGCCATACCGACGAAAGGCAGTCCGAGATGCTGACCAATACCTATACGGTAAAGACCGTCAACAAATTTCTCGGGTTCGTTGTGATAATTTTCGTCAATAAGCCTGCTGACACCGATGTTGGATGAATACATGAGCACCTCCGGAACAGAAAGTACCTGATATCCGCCTCGGCTCCAGTTGTGGTCTTTCATAAGACTACCATGCATATTATACACTCCACATCCTGTATCAACATGGTCATTTATAGTAATTTTGCCGTCATCCAAAGCCACCATAATTGAAGCCGTCTTGAAAGTAGATCCAGGCTCCATGAGCGACGCCAAAGCGTAGTTTCTAGCCTCGTAATAATTGCCGTCATCATATCTCTGAAGATTGACTATGGCTTTGACATCACCTGTCTTTACTTCCATAAGCACAACTACACCCATAGAAGCCTCCAGCTTGCGAAGTTCATCTTCAAGAGCACTTTCGCATATATCCTGCATGTTCACATCAATTGTTGTGACAATATCGTACCCGTCCTGAGGCTCCTGGTCCATAATGTCAAGAAATTTCTGACGTACCTTCTTTCTGTGACGTCGTCCGTCCTTACCTCTCAGAAGGGAATCGTAGGCAAGTTCCAGACCTGATCTTGCAGAATCTTTGGCACCATACATCTCACCAAGAGTTCTTGCCGCCAATGAACCGAACGGTTTTTTGCGGTTGTTGCGCTCTTCAATAATCAATCCGCTTATGTTTCTGTTCTTCATATTAAAGAGCGGAAGCTTCTTGACCTCATTAAGCTGTATGTATGTTATGCGCCACGGATATATAGGATAATATCTGCTGCGGATTTTCCTACCGTGTTCCAGACGTTTGCGGAATTCAGAAGCTGTAAATGAAGGGATTATCTCATGCAGTCCTTCACAGATTGAATCCATCTTCTCAACCAATATAGAGTCTTTGATGGAATCCCCAGCAACGAAGTCCATATATATTTTATAATCAGGCAGGCTGCTGGCCAAAAGCTGTCCGTCGGCAGAGAGAATATTACCTCTGTTCGGCTTTTCAACAAGGCTGTCGGCCACATAAACTTCCGACAGTTTGTTCCAGAAATCCCTCTTCACAGTCATAGTGTAAACAGTCTGCCCCAATATACAAAGACAGACTATCATCACGACTATGAGAACAACCGTAAAACGCCCCGATATGTATTTTTTGTCAAATTTCATATTTTGAACATTTAATCAATCTTATCCTTTGCCGTCATTCTTCTTCATTTTCTTCCTCCACATCATTCTTTATCAAGAAAGGAGGAGTAGTTGGATCACCCAGTGTACTATCCTGCGTAGCCTGCAGATACTTTTCTATATTTGATTGTCTGCTCAAATTGAGCAATTCGCTCGATTCTGTCAACGCGTTGTACTTGACGTCCTGCAACTTATTTCTCAAGTTGTCAATCTCAATAATATCCTGCTGACTCGAATACCTATTTGCCGTGTACAAAATCATAAGCGCAAAAACAAATATGAACCAAGGAATCTGCCTCTTGAAAAATTTGCTCTGAAGAATATCGCCACCGAAAATCGTCTTGATGGAGATTTCACCCATATCATCTTCTTCGTCTTCGTCCGTAAAACGGCGAATGGCTTTCATTGCGTCATCCTTATCCTTCTGATACTCCACAGCATCGCTATCACCAGCCATAAGAGCATCATCTCCCCCTACTGCACCATCCGGCGTATTGGTGTCAATATTGTTTATCTTTTCATCTTTCTCTTCAGATTCCATGTCAACTCCTTTCTGCAATTCTTAATTTTGCACTTCGTGAACGAGGATTGCGTTCCTGCTCTTCTGCATCAGGCACTATAACCTTATTGTTTACCAGTCTGAACGGTGATTCAACTTTACCGAAGAAGTCTTTTACAATCTTGCCTTCAACGTTACCGCTTTTCATCACATTCTTCACCATTCTATCTTCAAGAGAATGATATGTTATAACGACCAGACGTCCTCCGGGTTTGAGAATAGATGTTGCGGCATTCAGCATTTCCTTCAAGGCGTCCATTTCATGATTGACTTCTATCCGCAATGCCTGGAAAACCTTTGCCAAATCTTTCTTTTCGCGCTCTTTCGGGAAAAACGGTTTTATGATTCTTATGAAATCTTCAATCAGCACAACCGGATGCGATGCACGTTCACGCACAAGAGCCGATGCAAGCTTTCTGGAATTCGACAGTTCGCCGTACAGATAAAACACATCGGCAAGCCTCTTTTCATCATAGTTGTTGACCACATCAGCAGCTGTAAGCCCAGAACGCCTGTTCATGCGCATATCCAGATTTCCGTTGAAACGGAATGAGAATCCTCGTTCTGAATCATCAAAATGATGAGAAGAAACTCCAAGGTCGGCAAGAATACCGTCAACCTGCTCTACACCATAATACCTCATGAAGTTCTTGAGGTATCTGAAATTACTTCTGACAAAAGTGAAATTATCGTCATCCGCCGCATTTTTCTCAGCATCTTCATCCTGATCAAAGCCGTACAGATGACCGCCGACATTCCTTAGGCGGGACAGTATCTCACGGCTGTGGCCTCCACCGCCATAAGTTACATCCACGTATATACCTCCTGGAGTGATGTTAAGTCCATCGACGCTTTCCTTCAGAAGCACCGGTACATGATATGTCTGATTGCTATCCATAGCCCAAATGCCTTGTGTAAAATGATTAATTAATAGTATTTTGTTCCAATGCAGGACCATCAAACGGCAATCCTTGCATCACGCGTTCCAGATCTGCACCCAGAAGGTCGTCTCCGGAAAGAAGTTGTTCGCATCTTGCACGATCCCAGACCTCAATATGGTCGTCTACGGCAAGGAAACGTACTTCCGACTCAATGCCGGCAAAAGAAAGTTTACGCTTTGAAATCAGAAAACGTCCATTACCATCAAGCTCTACCAGTTCCGCTTCGGCGACAAAACGCCTCAACAAACTCTGATGCTGGCTGTTCCAGCGGTTCAAACGCGAACGAAGTGTATCCAGCATTGACAGCCACAAACTTTCAGGATAAAGGACCAGACAGCGTTGGAAGAGGTCCGGACGCAGAATCAAGCGCGTTTCTCCCTCCGACTCCATAACCTTACGGAATTGAGCCGGCAGAAAAACTCGGCCTTTCGAGTCTGCCTTAGCCGGATAATCGCCTATGAAACGCATAATCTTCCCTTCTGTCGTTATAATTTGGCCTCAAAGATACATATTCCACCACATTTCCCCACACAAAACCACAATTATTTTCAATTTACTTTTCAACAACAATGTTCATAAGTCTATCTGCCTGTAGCATAAGACGTTCTATCAGACAGATTAAAGTGTAAGTCAAAATATAAAAATAGACGAATCCACCGAAGAATAACGACATAAACGGCTTCGGGAAGCACGAATTTGCACAAGCTCCACGTACCAGCAACAAGAAGAGCACAACAAACACTGTAAACGCACACAAGCGCTCGTAAAAAATATTCCGAGCGCCCACAACTTTCTTTTCGAGCGCTCGGAACGACAGCCTCAAGCCCCTGCAGTTCCATACATGTCACAGCACATTATCATAATATCAAAATCTATATAAAACACCCACCCACTTAATGAATCAGAGAGCATTCAGAATCGAGCTGTTGGCTTCGTCAATTCTTGATGCTTCTATTGATGCGAGATAAATTCGCGTTGTTGCATCAGAATCATGCCCCATACCTTCACTTATTATCGACAGCGGAACATTACGGCTTTTTGCAACACTCGCCCATGAGTGGCGGGCCACATACATGGTCAGCGGATGCAAGAATCCCATCATTCGTCCCAAACGTTTCAGATAAGCATTTATACGGCACTGACACTGACGATACTGCAAGCGCTCATCGCCCTTGTCCGGACTCACTATCGGAAGGATATATGGTCCGCAGGCATCATACCTTTCAACAATTTCCTGCATACATTTTTCCCACTTTATGTCAAGCCTCTGCCCGGTCTTTCGCCTACAGTAGGAAAGCACGCCACCAGAAAGGTTGCTTTTGCTAAGAAAAGACATATCAACAAAAGACATCCCGCGGGTATAGAAGCTGAACATAAACATATCACGTGCAAATGCCAAATTCGGTTCATTTGAAAGATCCACATTTTTTATTCGTCGTATATCATCGAACCTCAAGGCTCTCTTTACCGTACGGGCTATACCCGTATATACCTTCTTGAACGGATAGCGTTGATCTGTAATTCCTTCATCTACAGCCCTATTATAAACCGCCCGCATGATTCTCATATAAAACGACACGGTATTAAGACCGGTTCCAGTCATTTTGAGAAAATTCTCATATTCTCCCATAAGTTTTTCGTCAAACTCATCGATTGCTACATCTTTGTTGTCCATGAAGCGCATGAAACTCCTGTACGCAGCAGTATATGTTTCGCTGGTGCGCATACGCTTCATCGATTCAAGCCTGCCTATCTGCTCTTTCATGAAAAGTCCGAAAGAGCGCCTACTGCAATAATCGGCAAAATTCACGACTACATCATCCGTTGCATAAGGCATAATGCGCAGATCGAGCGACATGATTATTCCTCTCAAACGCCTCATGTCGCATTCTACCCGTTTCCCCAACGCCGCCAAATATGCAAAACGTTCGGCATCCGCGTCATGCACATTAAGTTTCTCCGTTTCAGAGTTCCATTCGTGCAAATAAAGTTTGTAATCTGTTTCGATGACTTTGGTAGTACCTTCATGAACTACCTGATAAAACAAGGTGCCAACATTTCCATCCGGAATTATCGGATGAATCTTTACGTTAATCGTTGCCATAAATCAGTTATTATTTAAAATTACAAGAAATAAAAGCCGGCAAACAACGCCGGATAACATATAGACATATCATAGAAAAAAGGCGCCTTTGGCTGTAAACTTGTCGCAAAAACGCCTAATTTCATGACAAAAACACATTTTTGCGCCTAAAACAATGATAAATCACAATAAAAGTTTGCAATATTTAAAGAAAGAACTAATTTTGCAACGTCACCTTTATATAGAACAGAGATATGACCATATACGCAACATACAACTTCTTCTATATGACCATGACCATGTGGCATACAACAGGCACAACCCTTAGGGGTTAGGCAAGAGTGTATATGGCGTTTCTACGAGAACCGCGTCTGCAGAACGCAGACAAAACCAATCTTTCATTTTTATTCTAACACAAACGTAGAAGCAGATTTTACTGTTTCCACAGCTTCGCCGACACTATCTACGTGTTGCCGGAGAACAAAAATCATTCATATCCATGAAAGTAATGAAGTTTGGCGGAACATCTGTTGGTTCCGCAGAGAGCATTCTCAATCTGAAGAAAATAGTAGAGGCATGTAACGAACCTGTCATTGTGGTGGTTTCAGCACTTGGCGGTATAACCGATAAATTGATCAACACATCAAAACTGGCACAAGCAGGCGACAAGAAATATCTGGATTCGTATAACGAAATGGCCGAGCGCCACCACAAATTTATCGATGACATAATCAAAGACCCTCAGAAGAAAGCAGCTCTGCTTAATAAAGTAGATGCCATGCTCGATGAGCTCAAGAGTCTCTTCCAGGGAGTATATCTGATAAAGGAAGCTTCGCCAAAAACGTCAAATGCCATCGTCAGCTACGGCGAAAGAATTTCATCGAATATCGCAGCCACATTGATAAACGATGCAAAATGGTATGATTCGCTGAAGTTCATCAAGACAACCAAAAAGAAAAACGGTAAGAACATGCTGGATGCCGAGCTGACAAACAAGCTCGTAGAAGAAACATTTGAAAACTTCTGCAAAGAAGAAAAGGTTGCTCTCGTACCAGGATTTATCTCTACCGACGTACAAACAGGAGAGATAACAAATCTCGGCCGAGGAGGTTCCGACTACACTGCCAGCATCATTGCCGCAGCTTTGGATGCAGACGTTCTCGAGATATGGACTGACGTAGACGGATTTATGACAGCCGACCCGAGAGTCATAAACAATGCATACACAATCGACAAACTGAGCTATGTGGAAGCTATGGAGCTCTGCAACTTCGGAGCCAAGGTTGTATACCCGCCTACAATATATCCTGTATGCATCAAAAACATACCTATTCTAATAAAGAATACATTCAACCCAAGCGCCAAGGGAACAATCATACAGCAGAAATGCGATGAAGAGTCACGTGCCATCAAAGGTATATCGTCAATCAACGATACCAGCCTAATCACAGTATCCGGTCTTTCCATGGTCGGTGTGATCGGTGTCAACAGACGAATCTTCACAACATTGGCAAACAATGGCATAAGCGTGTTCTTGGTAAGCCAGGCTTCTTCAGAGAACAGTACATCAATAGGTGTCAGAAACGAAGATGCAGAGCTTGCATGCAAGGTTCTTAACGAGGAATTTGCAAAAGAAATCGAGATGGGCGCAATGTTCAACATGGCGATTGAAAGCAATCTTGCAACAGTTGCCATCGTAGGAGAAAACATGAAGCACACTCCGGGAATTGCAGGAAAGCTCTTCGGAACACTTGGACGAAACGGAATAAACGTGATTGCCTGCGCACAGGGAGCATCTGAAACAAACATTTCTTTCGTTGTCGACAGAAAATCGCTTCGCAAGACACTAAATGTAATCCACGACAGTTTTTTTCTCTCTGAGTACCAAGTTCTGAACTTGTTCATCTGCGGAATTGGTACTGTAGGAGGAAGCCTGCTCGAACAGATTGCAAGCCAGAGAGAAAAGTTGATGAAAGAGAAAGGTCTCAAGCTCAACGTAGTAGGAATAGCTAGCGGACACTATGCAATGTTTGACAGAGAGGGTCTCGACCTCGACAACTACCACGAAAAGCTGATGCACAGCGAACCGAGCAACACCGAAAGACTCAAGAAAGAGGTAATCGGAATGAATATATTCAACTCCGTATTCGTGGACTGTACAGCAAGTGCAGAAGTAGCCTCACTCTATCAGGAGTTCTTCGAACACAACATTTCGGTCGTTGCAGCCAACAAAAATGCAGCATCATCGCCTTATGAAAACTACGAAAAACTGAAGCTTACAGCCAGAAAGCGCGGTGTGAAATATTTGTTCGAAACGAATGTGGGTGCGGGACTTCCTATCATCAATACCATAAACGACCTTAGAGCCAGCGGTGACAAGATTCAGAAAATAGAGGCTGTACTCAGCGGTACATTGAACTTCATTTTCAACACAATAAGTGCCGAAATTCCATTCAGCAAAGCAGTAATGATGGCACACGAAGGCGGATACACTGAACCAGACCCAAGAATCGACCTCAGCGGAATAGATGTAATACGCAAGCTTGTAATCCTCTCGCGCGAAGCAGGATACAAAGTAAACAAGGAAGATGTAAAGAGCAGTCCGCTGATTCCTGAAGAATTCATGCAGGGAACAGTGGAGGATTTCTGGAAGAAACTGCCTCAGATAGACGAAAGCATCGAAAAGAAACGCAAAGAACTGGAAAAATGCGGAAAGCGCTGGAGATGTGTGGCAAAGATGGACAACGGCGAGACATCCGTTGAGATGGCAGAAGTATCGTCAAACCATCCGTTCTACAATCTGGAAGGAAGCAACAATGTGATTCTCATCACAACAGAGCGCTACCATAAATATCCTATGCTCATACAGGGATATGGAGCCGGAGCCAGCGTTACAGCCGCAGGAGTGTTTGCTGATATAATGAGTATAGCCAACATCTAAAAAAGAAAGGGCGCACAATGAAACATATCATTATTCTTGGCGACGGCATGGCCGACTGGCCGGCTGAAAATCTGGGCAACAAGACTCTGCTTCAGTATGCACACACTCCATACATGGACATGTTGGCTAAAAAAGGAAGAACAGGTATGCTTAAGACCGTTCCTGATGGATTCCACCCGGGAAGTGAAGTAGCAAACTCATCTATCCTCGGCTACGATCAGGAGAAAGTCTATGAAGGACGTGGGCCTCTCGAAGCAGCAAGTATCGGAGTGGAACTCGATCCGGACGACATGGCTATAAGATGCAACCTGATATGCATCGAAGGAGAAAACATAAAAAACCACTCAGCCGGACACCTTAAGACGGAAGAGGCAGATGTGCTGATAAAATTTCTGAACGAAAAGCTTGGCAACGACAAAGTTCATTTCTACACAGGTGTACAATACAGGCATCTTCTGGTGATAAAGGGCGGCGACAAGCGCATACACTGCGTTCCACCTCACGATGTACCGGGACAGCCGTTCAAGCCATTGTTGGTAAAGCCTGAAGTTCCAGAAGCAGAAGCTACTGCAAATCTCATAAATGAACTGATTGCAGAATCGCAGAAACTGCTTAAGGATCATCCGCTGAACAAGCAAAGAGAAGCTGAAGGCAAAGATCCGGCAAACAGCATCTGGCCTTGGGCCGGCGGATACAGGCCTAAGATGGTCCCGCTGACAACCACTTATCCGCAAATAAAGAAGGGAGCAGTCATCACGGCTGTTGACCTCATACGAGGCATCGGCCATTACGCAGGACTGAGATGCATAAATGTAGAAGGTGCAACAGGATTGGCCGACACCAACTACGAAGGCAAGGCGCAAGCGGCAATCGAAGCACTGAAAACAGATGATTTCGTATATCTGCACATTGAAGCAAGTGACGAAGCAGGCCATGACGGCGACCAGAAGCTGAAATTGCAGACAATCGAGGATCTCGACCGCAGAGCAATTGGCCCTATATGGGAAGAAATCAGCAGATGGGACGAGCCTGTGGCTATAGCCGTACTGCCCGACCACCCTACGCCTATAAAACTGCGTACACATACAAATGAGCCTGTTCCATTCCTTATATATGCACCGGGCATAGAGGCCGATGAAGTTGAGACTTTCGATGAAGAAGCATGTCGCAAAGGCGGATACGGCTATCTGGAGAAAGACGGTTTCATAAGAGAGTTCATGAAGTTTTAAAGATTAATACTCAAACTATATTACTATGAAATATTACAGTACAAACGGCAAAGCACCTGAAGCAGATCTGCACAAGGCTGTCGTAAAGGGATTGGCAGAAGACAAAGGTCTTTATATGCCAGAAACCTTGAAGAAGCTTCCACAGGACTTCTTCGACAACATACAGGACATGAGCTTCCAGGAAATATCATACAAAGTCGCTGATGCATTCTTCGGAGAAGATGTTCCTGCCGACACATTGAAAAAAATAGTGTATGACACACTTTCATTCGACTGCCCAACAGTGAAAGTCAATGATAATATCTACTCGCTGGAGCTCTTCCATGGCCCTACACTTGCCTTCAAGGATGTAGGTGCAAGATTCATGGCTCGTCTGCTCGGACATTTCATAAGTCAGGAAGGCAAAGAAGAGGTGAACGTACTTGTAGCTACTTCAGGCGACACTGGCTCGGCCGTAGCAAACGGTTTCCTTGGAGTAGAAGGCATACATGTTTATGTCCTTTATCCGAAAGGCAAGGTAAGTGCTATTCAGGAATGCCAGTTCACAACACTTGGAAAGAACATCACAGCAGTCGAGGTTGACGGAGTGTTTGACGATTGTCAGGCATTAGTGAAATCAGCATTCATGGACAACGATCTCAACAAGCACATGAAACTGACATCGGCCAATTCCATAAATGTTGCCAGATTCCTGCCACAGTCCTTCTATTACTTCTATGCTTACGCACAGATGAAAAAGCTTGGACTTGCAGACAACCTTGTTGTATGCGTTCCAAGCGGAAACTTCGGAAACATAACTTCCGGACTTTTTGCAAAAAAGATGGGACTTCCAATAAAGAGATTTATCGCAGCGAACAATGCCAACGATATATTCTACAAATATCTGCAGACAGGAGTATATGAGCCGAAAGCTTCAGTGCAGACAATCGCCAATGCCATGGATGTCGGCGACCCTAGCAACTTTGCAAGAATCATAGACCTGTACAAGAACGACCACGATGCAATATGCGCAGACGTAAGCGGTGCAACATTCACTGACGAACAGATAGCAGAAACCATAAAGGCCGTATCAGATAAATATGGATACATCTGTGATCCACATGGAGCATGCGGTTACAGAGCCCTTGAAACAGGATTGAAAGAAGGCGAAACAGGAGTATTCCTAGAAACTGCCCACCCTGCAAAATTCAAGAGTACAGTGGAATCAATCATCGGACATGAGATTGAAATACCTCAAAAGCTGGCAGAATTCATGAAGGGAACAAAACAAAGCATACAGATGCCTAAAAACTTCGAAGATTTCAAAGAATATCTGTTGTCCAGATAAAGCATACTAAACAAACAATCCGCATAAGCGGGCAGGCTTCAACACCTGTCCGCTTTTTTTCATTGGTGAAAGTCAAGAATGCACATTTTTATAAAATCATATACATCGATTAAAAAGCCTACAAACGACAGAAATTAAAAATTATTCGTATTTTTGGCAATACATAACTTTCTTGAATAATGCTGATTTGCCTATACTGGATTCGGCATGTTCAACAAAAACAGTAGGAAATTTGTTTTAACTATAAAAAATGGGGAAATCAATGTCTTCAAGAACGATGAAGAAAAACAGGAAAGACAGAAATCTGCTTCGCAAAATATTGCTGGTGCTGATAACTGCCACTGCTATAGTATACTTCATGCCACGCGATGCAAAATTCAATTATACATACGACATAAACAAGCCGTGGCGATATGGACAACTGATAGCGACATTCAAGTTTCCAGTCTATAAGAACGATTCTGTTGTAAAACAGGAGCGCGACAGCATTATGAGGTTCTACCAACCTTATTACCAGATAGACGAAAACGTATACAGCGGATTAATAAACCAGCTGAAAGCAAAATCAGCATCAGGAAACAAGAATGCAAATGTAAAGGAACATTTGCAAAGAGCCTCATTGGTTCTCGACACAATATATACCAACGGGATTATTGACGTCGAGGAATACAACAACATGACAGCCAGAAAGATCTCCAGCATTATGGTCATTAACGGCAATGTCGCTGTACCGAAGCAATTAAAAGATATATACACAACCAGAACTGCTTACGAACATCTGATAAGGCTGGACACATCCAGACAATACAGATTCCTGATGCAGGACCTGAACATCATTGACTATATACAGCCAAACCTGAAGATAGATAAAAAGAAATCGGAAGCATCAGAAAAGTATCTGTTGTCGAGCATATCAGATGCTAGCGGCGTTGTGCAAAGCGGAGAAAAAATCATTGACAGAGGCGAAATTGTAACTCCTAAGATATACAACATACTTAATTCACTAAAAAAGGAATCAGAACAGCACTCCGACAGCAACCTGATTCCATACATGTTGTTCGGACAAATAGCATCGGTACTTGTACTGCTGACAATATTGATCATATATCTGTCACTGTTCAGAAGCGACTATCTGGATAATCTCAGAAGCTCGATTCTGCCATTCTCACTGGTAGCTTTTTTCTCTATAATGGCATCGCTGATGGTATCCAACAATTTCATGAATGTCTTCACACTGCCATGTGCAATGTTGCCTATCATCATACGAGTATTCATGGATTCAAGAACAGCATTCACAACACATGCTATAACAGTTCTTATTATTTCACTGACCATCCCTGATTCATTCGTGTTCATCTTCCTGCAACTTACAACTGGAATGATAGCCATTCAGAATCTCAGGGAATTATCACAGCGCTCTCAGATCATAAGAACGGCATTCTTCATTACAGTTACGTACCTAGTAATGTATACATCATTCGAGCTGATACATGAGAACGACATCATGAAAATAAACAGAAACATGTATCTGTATTTCTTCATAAACGGAATCTTGCTGATGTTTACATACCCTCTGCTTTGGATGCTGGAGAAGATGTTCGGATTCACATCCGACGTAACGCTGGTAGAGCTGTCAAATACCAACAATGAGCTGCTGCAGAGGATGTCTGAAATAGCTCCAGGAACATTTCAGCACTCGCTTCAGGTTGCAAATCTGGCATCAGAAGTGGCTAAAAGGATTGATGCCAAATCGCAATTGGTAAGAACCGGTGCACTCTATCACGATATAGGCAAGACTGAAAGGCCGGCATATTTCACCGAAAATCAGGCAGGAATAAATCCGCACAAGAGACTTACTCCCGTAAAAAGCGCAGAAGTAATCATTGCTCATGTGAAAAACGGTCTGGCACTTGCAGAAAAATACAACCTGCCTCAGACAATCAGAAACTTCATTTCTACACATCACGGAAGAGGCAAAGCAAAATATTTCTACATAACGTATAAGAACGAACATCCGGACGAAGATATAGATGAGGAATTGTTCACTTATCCAGGCCCTAATCCTACTACCAAGGAAGAAGCAATACTTATGATGACAGACTCTGTGGAAGCAGCCTCAAGAAGCCTGAAAGAGTACAATGAAGAAAGCATAAGCAATCTGGTTGACCGTATAATAGACGGCCAGGTGGCAGACGGAGCTTTCAAGGAATGCAACATCACATTCAAGGAAATTGCCATTGCGAAGTCTGTTCTTAAGGAAAAGCTCAAGACCATATATCACACGAGAATAACGTATCCGGAATTGTCTCCTAACAAAGACAATGAGGAAAAGACTCAAACAACAGAAGAGACAAACAGCAATTAATAAGATTATTAACCCTAAAAAAGAAGCAAAATGAAGAAGTTTCTCAACATCATGCTGATAATGGTTGCATTGACCGTTGCAGCACCGGCAAGTGCACAAATACAATTCGGTGTAAAAGCTGGACTCAACATCACCAAAGCAAACCTTTCAAAAGGAGCTCTGTCTGCCGACAACCGTACAGGATTCTTTATAGGTCCTACTGTAGAAGCAACTATCCCTCTTATCGGCCTCGGCTTGGATGCATCACTGCTTTATGACAACAAAAAAATAAAGGTTTCTGACGAAAGCGGTACATACGGTTATTCTGAGACGCTGAACTATATAGATATACCTATCAACATCAAATATAGCTTGGGATTGGGCAGTATGGCAAGCGTATATATTGCTACTGGTCCTCAGTTCTCATTCAACCTTGACGGCAAAAACATATTTGAACAGTCATATACATTGAAGAGTTCTGAATTCAGCTGGAATGTAGGTGCAGGCGTAAAACTGCTTTCACATCTCCAGATAGGATACAACTACAACATCGGTATTGGAAAGACTGCTGAAATCAACAATTTAGGCGACGTCATAGACGAAGCTTACAATAAATCATTCAAGAGCAACACTCATCAGATTTCACTCACTTATATGTTCTAATATCGTTATAATCAAACAAGATACAGGCTCTGCCTGGAATACACAAACCGACAGAGCCTGTATTTGTTTTATGCAAAACATCTATAATACGTCTCTAATAAGAGGAATTACAATAGAATTATACTCCATAACGTATTTTCCGTTGATATACATAACTTCCCAAGGATAAATCGATCTAAGTACTTTCTTGAATTCCAGTATTACTGGATGGTTTTCATCATCTATGTCAATATTCGGATTACGACATACAGCACTAGAGACTTCAAAATCGACCAAATGTCCATCACTGGTAACTTTGAAGTTTTTACATATAAAAGATATTCTTTTAGACGTAATTTCAGGAAAGCGCTCCCAAGGATAGAGCATAGATAAATCTTTCGTAACATCTTTGAAAGTAAGTTCTGGCCTCTTGAAATTATTATAATGCTTACAGTTAACTATACGTCCGTTATTCACTGTCATAACAATCTCTTCTTCCAGATTTCTATCGAAGCCTAAATGAACATAACGTACGAGCTCACCACGACCAGCTCTGAGCTGACCACAAAACCAATCTGCTCTGATGAAGTCGTTATGATAATACTCGCGAAATACATCCTTGAGAGCATCAACATCGTAGGAATATACTGAATCACTTTTATTATCCTTATCGTATACGCAAACCTCTATTTTTTGCAGATATAATCTGTTTCGCCGGACTATCCAGTAAGCAGTAAAACCATCCCAATTGGCAGTTGATATACAATGATTTTTCGGAATAAAATTCATGAGCCTTGTATACAATACAGAGTCTGCCCATATAGGCTTTGACAACAGACTCCATGTTTGCCCCTTGATGGTTATTACATCTGAAGAAAGGCCTGTTGAATAAGCCTGGACAAACACCATAAAAAGCAAAAATAAAACAAGCTTAAAACGCATAGGCGAAATCATAAGGGATTAAAAGACTTGATAATATACTCAATCTCATATTTTTTAATATAAAAACAGAATAGTTGCAAGAAATGTTCATTTAAGCAGAGTGTAGTCATCAGCATACATAGTACACAAAGAAGGTTATTCTGCTGTCTTAAGTTTGTGCATATTCCGACGATTTATAGTAAGTTTGCAATGACGTTCACCATATAACCCCAATTAAGAACAGACAATGATATTCGTTGATGTCATCCTTCAATTGCCGCTTGGCGATACTTACACCTATGCTGTACCTGCAGAATTCGAAAATAGAGTGCAGGAAGGATATAGGGTAATAGTCCAATTCGGAAGCAAAAAAATATATACAGGCATTGTGAAGAGAGTTCATACAGACAAGCCTGAAAATATTGCTGTCAAAGACATTCTTGAGGTCCTTGACGACACTCCCATTGTACTTAACAAACAACTGAAACTGTGGGAGTGGATTTCGCAATATTACATCTGCACAATGGGGGACGTATACAAAGCAGCTCTACCGGCGGGAATAAAGCCGGAAAGCGAAACTGTTGTTGTAGCGAATGATGATTTTGATGAAGACGATGAACTGACCAAAAGAGAAAAAGAAATAGTAGAAGCCATAAGAAATAAGGGAAATATAAAAGCAACATTGCTGGGCAAAGAGTTAGGCATAAAGAATATTCTGCCAATGCTGGCAACGCTTATGGCTAAAAACGCCATCTCCGTCAAAGAGGAACTCAAGCAGAAATATAAGGAGAAGACCGAAGTACGCATTATTCTGCCTAAAGAGCTCGATAGGGACAAAACAAACATACTACTTCTTTCGCTGAAGAACGCTCCAAAACAGCAAGAACTCATGAAGTTCATTCTGGAAACACCAGAGATGAGTTTTTGCAATGAAGAAGGAATCAGAAGAAACGACCTGATAATGAAATCAGGATGTAATTTACAGACCATAAAAGCATTGGTTGACAAAGGTTTGCTGGAACAAAAAGAAATAGAAATCGGAAGACTGACAGAAGAAGCTGAATCCGGAAATTCAGAACGTAACATACACGAACTGAATAAGGAACAAGACGAAGCATATCATAAGATACAGGAGCTGTTCAAAGAAAAAAACACAGTTCTGCTTCATGGAGTTACATCAAGTGGAAAGACAGAAGTATACATACACTTAATAAAGAAATATATTGATGAGGGTAAACAAGTGCTATACTTGTTGCCCGAAATTGCACTCACAACGCAGATAACAGGAAGGCTGAAAAGAGTGTTCGGCGATGAACTGGGTGTGTACCATTCAAAATTTCCTGATGCGGAAAGAGTTGAAATATACAAGAAACAATTATCCGACAAACCATACAAGATAATTCTAGGAGTACGTTCTTCAATATTTCTTCCTTTCACAGACTTAGGACTGGTAATAATTGATGAGGAACACGAGCAATCGTACAAACAACAGGAGCCTGCGCCAAGATACAATGCCAGAAATGCAGGAATCATGCTTGCAGGGATGTTCAACGCAAAAACACTGCTGGGAACAGCCACTCCATGCCTAGAAACATACAGCAATGCGCTGAACGGGAAATACGGTATGGTTGAAATGATGCATCGATTCAAATCTGTAAAGATGCCGGAAATAAAGGTTATCGACATCAAACGGCTAAAGCATCAGAAAAGGATGAAAGGTGTGTTCTCGCAAGACATGATAAACGCGATAAACGAGGCACTGAGAAATGGCGAACAGATTATTCTCTTTCAGAACCGACGCGGATATGCTCCTATCGTTCAATGCAAAGCCTGCGGTTGGGTGGCCAGATGCGAGCACTGCGACGTCAGCCTGACTTACCATAAAGGCACAAAACAGATGACATGCCATTACTGCGGACATACATACAGTATTCCTGATTTATGTCCAAACTGCATGGAACCAACTCTATCCAATCATGGTGCAGGTACAGAGAAAATAGAGGATGACATCAAAACCATTTTTCCAAACGCGAAAACGGCCAGACTGGACCTGGATACAGCCAGGACTAGACTGTCGTATGAAAAAATTATAGATGCTTTCTCGAATCACGAAACAGACATCCTCATAGGCACACAGATGGTGTCGAAAGGACTTGACTTCGACAATGTAGGCGTTGTAGGAATACTCGATGCAGACACAATGCTAAACTACCCTGATTTCAGAAGCTACGAGAGAGCGTTTCAGATGATAGCCCAAGTGGCAGGACGAGCAGGCAGAAAGAACAAACAAGGCCTTGTAATACTTCAAACCAGAAGTGCTGATGCAGAGATAATAAATCAGGTAGTCAACTATGACTACAAAAGCATGTATGAAACGCAAATGGAGGAAAGAAAATTGTTCAGATATCCGCCGTACTACAGATTGGTATATATCTATCTAAAGCATAAGGACAATGCAAGGCTGGACTCACTGTCGCACATGACCGCATCCGTACTTACAAACATATTCAAAGAAAGAGTGCTAGGTCCAGATAAACCACCGGTAGCACGTATACAGTCATTGTACATAAGAAAAATAGTACTCAAAATAGAGAATAATGCTTCACTGCAAAAAATAAGGGAAATATTAGTGCAGACACAAGAATGGATAATGAGCCGACCTGAATCTAATGGACTCAGCATTTATTATGATGTTGATCCACTATAAAAGCGACTATACAACGCACTAAAAAAGCTTTTCTATTGCACGATATCCGTACAGATAGAAAAGCTTTTATTGCATAGTTCAACTAAGTCTTAAAGATTAAAGTTATCTTCAATGTCTTTGACGGCGAACTGAAACTCGAGGCGCAGAAGAACCACCTGAAGATTTACTGCCACTATCCTTATCCTTGCTTACAGAAGAACTACGGCGTGAAGTACGTTTAGACGATGCCTTTTCTTCTTTCTTCTGTGACTTCTTGTCCTTAGTATCAGCGACCTTTGCTGTATCTGGAACTTCAACACCCCAGATGTTTTCTTCGAAATCAGTAAGCTGTTTTTCTATACGCTTCTGCTCCTTAACCAATGCGCTGTCTGTCTGACAATATTGCTGAAGCGACTGTCCCTGCATGTTTGCAGTCATATATATTTCGCCTTTGTACTGATTTGTTGCAAAATAATCGGCTGCCGACATCTTGGAAGCATTGTTGACATCGCTTACCATCACTGTCAATTTGTTGAGATAAGGTTCCAGATCACTGTATTTCACCCAGAACAATGGGAATTTACGGATGTCCATGCTGAAATCATCTGCACGATGGAGAACTGGACACAATGCTACTACACGTGTGTGGAATGTTGCAGTGTTCTGATCGAAATATGTACTTTCCTTGATATAATAACTCAAAACCTCAGAAGAAGGAATATCGCTGTCTTCAACTTTTATTGAGTTGCCCTGAACTTCATAAAGGATGCGATAACGATCAAGCATATCCTTAAAGTGCATACGGTTCTCTTGATTGAACGACTCAAGACCGTCCAAACTATATTCATATGCAGGCAATTTACCTACATTAAGCAGACGGAACATCAATGTAAAAAGATTCATATCCGTTCCATTAGGTACAGAAGGATAATACAAAGCAGAATTACTGCTTTTCTTAAGGTCTATAGAACGATAAATATCTCTTTTCCACACGACATCTTCCGGCACCGCAACTGATGTCGGAAACATAATGCTGGCCCTATCTACGGCCTTGGCATCCTTGGACATGCCAAGCTCTTTGTTGTTCTTGGCTATACGGCTCTTCTTAGGTTGCGCAACCATTCCGGAAGCCAGACAAACACCTATAAGAATGAATACTATACGTTTCATTATGTTGCTTTTAATTATGATTCTAACAAGATAAATCAATTGACTATAACTTCCATAGAGTAAGGAAGTGTACGTTCAATTCCATCCGGTCCAACTGCTTTTACTCTTGAAATATTGAAACGCCTGCCCCTGGTAAGTCTTCTGAATTTGTCTCTCTGGCTGTCTGTAAAATCAGACGAATTGGAGACCTCCGGCACAGCATTACCCATATTGTCAAAAAAAACAGTCTCAAAACCTATCACTCTGAATGGTATATTAAGCAGACCGTCATCTATAGCTGCTCCCAAGCCCTTAGAACTCAACAGTAGAGATTTTGAAATAGGTGAACCGCCAAGATACTTGCTGTCGTTACCGTCTTTGTCCTTATATGCAATAAATGCTGTTGGATCCGGCAACTTACGTACATGGAAAACAAACTTACCCATTTCTTGCCTGCCATCTTCCATATCGGCATTGACAGTTATGGTGACATCTTGACCGACCTTAGAAGGTACTGCTATATAATTTCCAGCCGACTTCTGAGTAAGAGAGGCACCAGAAGCACTTACAGAAACTTTTGAGATAGGTATACCTGGCACGGAAACACTGATCGGGTTCTGGTATCCGGCATACAGCATATTCATCATTGTTGCAGAAACAGTAGCCGAAGGTTCAACAACTGTATAAGGCTGAACGAACTCGCGTCTGATGAGTTCGCCGTTTCCGCTTTTCATCTCAATATATCCCTTTAAAGTAAAATCACCAGTAGATCGGCATACTGTCTCATAGGTCCCGTTCTGAGATTTAAGTAAGGTATTGCCTATAAAGATATCAGGTCTCTGAGTTGTATCAACAGCAGCCATAACAATCTGCGCACTGAAACGTCCTCCGCGTATGACTGTCTGTGAACGCGGTATCACGTAAGCCTGAATCTCGTTCACACGCACATCCTTAACGTCAATATTGGCAATAAGGTTGTGGAGCACTTCACCTTCTGCATATCGTATATCAGACTGCAATTTTGACAACAAAGTGACAGCGGCTGCAGTTGGAGTACTCTCAAACATATACTCTTGCCAGTTCTTGCCCATTATCCGCCCCCTGAAAGGAACCTCTGTAGAAAGATTCTCGCCTATGATTTTTCTCTGCACAGGGTCGGTAATCATCTTAAGGATGCTTTCGCGATAATCGTCAATTTGCGACTTGAGTTCTCCACCCTGTCCACGTCCAATAGACAACATTATAAATGAGGCAGCCTCAAGATTTTCCTTCTCTCTGATGTTGTTAACATCGGCATCTTCTCCGTCAGCTTTTCGAACTATATCATATTTGAGTTCATCAACAAACTTATACAAAGAATCTGAGATACGCCTTACGTTCTGCGCCTTTTCATACCATACCTTGACCTTCTCCGGATTCTGCTTCATCGACTTTTCAAGCTCGCTGTATATTGCATTGTTCTGCGATGTAGAACTTGATGTAGAACGATTAAGGCCTTCATCGACTAATGTAAAACCGTTCAATACATCAGAGCTCACATTCAATGCCAACATAGCCATCAGCACGACATACATCAGATTGATCATCTTCTGGCGAGGCGACAGTTTTCTTTTATGAATCTTTGTCATTTACTACACTGAATGAAATATTATACAAATTCATGCGTGCAAAGCCATACCATTATCAGGCTACAGCCAAGCAACAGCATTCTTCATCAAGCTTTCATGTTCATTTTCAATGCTTCAAGCATTCGTGCATAAACAGTGTTCAGTTCTTCAATCTGTTCTGCAAGTCTCTTTGTCTGAGCATTGATATCATCAATTGTTCCAACCTGTGAACTAACACTTCTCAACTGTATCTCATAAAGAGAATTTATACCTGTAAGAGTGCGGTTCATATTTTCCATTTCCTCTGAATCGCGTGTAAGTCTCTGAGACTGTTCGGCAACCTTGCGGAGTACCTCAGTCAATTCCTTCACCTGTTCAACATAAGCATTTGTAGCCTCTTCCATTTCAGGTGTCATTCCGTTAAACTGAGGAGGAATATTGATTGCAGGAGAAGCCGCTATAGCGTCTGCAAGTGCTGCAGGATTGATAGGCGCTGTCTGCATGGTATCAGAAGGAGACTCAACGTCAACGCCCTGCGACAAGACACCAGGCTGAACCTGCCCTGGTGAAGCAACCTGTCCGGCATTCACATCTGAAACCGGAACAGTTCCACCGACAATGATTGTTCCTCCGCCTAATCCAACAACCGAAGCACTTGCACTGCTTTCTGCTTCAGCAGCTCTGTCTTCCGCCGCCTGGCGTGCCTCAATAACCTCGTCATCCTCAATAGTCTCATAAGCTCTTTCAAATCCGGAAAGGAAGAATACGATAACTTCAGTTCCCATTCCGATGAAAAGCATTATATCAGCACCAGACAGATGTGTCAATTTAAACAATGCTCCAAGAATAACAATAGATGCTCCCCAGCTATATGCGTAATTCAAGAACATCTGTCCACTTTTACTGTCCATCCAGTTCTGCAATCTGGATATAATATTGCTCTTTGCCATAATATATAGATTTCTTTATCTCTTCTTACCAGGGTTACCAATCTGTGTCCTTACACATCTGAAGCCGATGAAAGATCGTCCGACATTCTGATATTCGGATGTTCTCCATGCAGACTTTATGAAACTCTCAGGGTCTTTCCAAGATCCACCTCTGACAGATTTCTTTTTCAAGGCATAAGGATCTTCCTTCGCTGCATTATATGACAGTTCTGGATTAATATCGCTCATCGACTTGATTCCTGCTTCAGTATATACTGTGCTTGTCCACTCTGCAACATTTCCGGCCATATCATACAAACCGTTGGAGTTTGGAGAAAAAATACCAACTCTGGAAGTTATCAGACTTCCATCCTGAGTGTAGTTACCCTTATCCGGTTTAAAATTAGCGTAGAAGCATCCTTCTTCACTTTTTACACCTTCATTTTCCCAAGGAAGTTCATTGCCGTTCTTTCCACGTGCTGCATATTCCCATTCCGCTTCAGTAGGAAGTCTGTATCTCTGAATGTATTTCGCACTGGCACCTAATCCTCTAAGAAGGAAATCGGTACGCCAATTGCAGAAAGCATTTGCCTGTTCCCAATTGACTCCAACGACTGGATAGTTCGAATAATTAGGATGACTGAAATACAGGCGCATATATGTTTCATTATCAGAATTCTGGAAATCGTTTATCCAGCATGTAGTATCAGGATAAATATTTACAATATATGTATTTACGAAATCCCACATGCTTGAAAGAGGCCTAGTAATGGTTTCGCGATGTATCACGCCTTCATCATCAATATAGGCAGTATCCTTAGAAATCATGACAACTTCATCAGGATCTACAGGAACATCTGTATTCTGGTTACGTTCAGCAGGGTCAAGCCTGTATTTACGCTTCGCCGCTGTAACATAATCAAAGACTTCATATCTATAGTTCATCTGACTGGCATCAAGCATCTTTGTTCCATCAAAAGGATGAGTTGTATAAACACTTTCGATGGCACGAAGCTGATCTTCGTCAGGATTTTTCCAAGGAATAGGCTTATTCCAATTCAGATGCGGTGTAACCGGTTCTCCATCTTTATCTTCTTCAATCTTAAAAGTTTCATCTCCACCGTATGCAGGATCTGCAAGACGCTCACGAATGATAGAGTCGCGCACCCAAAGAACGAATTGGCGATACTTAGCATTGGTAACCTCTGTTTCGTCCATCCAGAAAGCGTCAACAGAAATCTCGCGTGTCGGGATTTTCTTGCCCCAAAGACTATCAATGCTGTCGGCTCCCATCTTAAGTGAACCTCTCTTAACCAGAACCATGCCATAAGGTGCAGGTTCCGAAACAGCAGTACCGCTGATACCGGTAACTTCACCGCCGGTAGCCATTACGCCACCTCGGTTCATGCTCATGCATGAATACATCAACAATGTTACAAATAAGATAACAGCAGCATAAAAACCTTTTTTCATATATAATCTTAATTATAAAATTCTTACACTTTTATGTTTATTGCGTCCTTTCTTGAATAAATCCAGATTTGTCTTGTATCCGAGAACTATCTCATGCGAGCCGTTCTGCAAACCTATACCCGTCGTATATATCTGATAGGAATATCCTAAAGATATACCGTGGAACTCACCGCCGAGCAAAACAGTGAAAGATGTATTCGGGCTATATCCAAGTCCTCCATAAAATTTCTTTCCATCATTGTCGTATGTAAGTTTACAGGTTATATCCTCTCGCCAAGATTGGAAATCACTCTGGACCAAGAATGACGGCTGTAAAGACAATAACGTATTTCTTATCTTAATATTGCATCCACCCATAAGATAATACATAGGCGAGATACTAATTTCATTGGTTTCTCCCAACATGATGGTAGGAGATAATATATGTTGTACAGAGAAACCGCCCCAATAATCGGGATGATAAAAATATAAGCCTGCTCCTAAATCAAATCCGCTTCCGTCTGTAGATGATGTAGGAAAAGCAGGATCGGAGTCATCACCCAATTCTATATCAGAAGGATCGAAAGTTTCTGTCAACATAGAAGCCTGAATACCGGCCGCCAATCTTGCTTTTTTGCCAAGCTTAAAATTATAGGCATATTGAATGCTGAATTTTTGGGTTTTGAACATGCCTATCTCGTCACTCATAAAACTGACACCGGCTCCATGTCTAGGACCTATGAAATATATTGGGATATCAGCTCCGACGAACATAGTTTTAGGAGCGCCTTCGAAACCTACCATCTGCATGGAGTATGCAGCATTAACATTCAGCAGACCATCTGTTCCCGATACGGCAGGATTATAAAATGCCTTCAGCGACGCATAGTCACTGAACTGCACATCCCACTGTGCCCTTGCATAAAATGAAGAGCCCAGAAATACTGCAATCCATATCAAGAATCTTCTAAACATTATGAATATAAAACGATTTTTGCCGTTTTTTATTGTGTTTCCAACGTCTAAACTCTAAAACAGAAGCCTAAAAAAGATTTTCTAGTTTCAGTTTTGGATACAAATATAAACATAAAAAGCCGAATACAACAAAAACAGACATTCATAAACAAACTTTGCCGAACAGACACATAAGTCTGTCCGGCAAAGCATAGCTGAAAATATGAAATATTATCCTTATAGATTCAATAAGACTATCATTTCTTTACAACCTTGAAAGTACGTACTTCTGATCCATTATCTGCACGCAGGATATACATGCCAGAAGAAAGACCTTCCAGACCATTCATGACACAACCTTCTCCGCAAGAAGCACCAAATGATTTCTCTGCAACTTTACTTCCAGAAGAAGCAAACAAAGAGACTGTAATCTTATCGCTATTTGACATATTAAGTTCCATACTTATACTATTATCAAAATAAGTAGAAGACAGAGAAATCCATTCATCGTCACTTGATTCTACAGCACCGATACCATCGCTTACAGATACATCAATACGTCCAAACACACTTGCCGATTCTGCTCCACCAGATGAATAGACTTCAAAATCACAAGACTTCGCAACCTTTGGTACTCCACTTACGACGTAAGTCAATCCCAATTCATCTTTAGTGTCTTTCTTTATCGTTACTCCTGTAGGCAAACCTCTAGAATACAGGGCTACAGCAGTACCACCTTTCATTTTGAATCTTATTTCTTCTATAGAATCACCGACAACAGCCTGCTGTTCCAAAGGACCACCGACATGATATATAGCAGCTTTAACTGAATCTGGCAGGTAATATCCAAGATGCGGTGGCTGATTGTATGCTACATTCTGCCAAACAACGCCCATTCTGTATATATGATCCTGCATGAGTGTTGGGACACGGTACTCTGTAGGTGTTGTTGTTGTAAAGATATTAAGTTTTGTACAATCTGAGTTATACAAAATAACCTCTTCACGCCAATCGCCTAAGATATCAGCCTGAAGACAAGGTGTATTCTTCGTGCCATTGCAAGCTGTAGAAGCACCATAATTATAGAAAGTCATCAGTCTTCCGCTTCCATACTTATCCAACTTTGTGCCATCAAGCACTTCTTCCAGAACATCGCCATCCCAGAAAATACGGAAATTGCATGAAGGCTTGCCTTGACCTGCTACATCACCATTAACAGAATAAACATCGTCATTTGCAGAGCTCCACATTTCAGCACCGCGAGTAACAGCAGAAACATCAGCGGCTACGCCACGTCCAGTATCACCAGAAGCTGATTTTTCGACTAGAATCTCTCCCGTACGTGCATCACGCAAAGTGAATCCGTAAGGTGAAGATTCATGCACCTGGAAAATTTCCAAACCTGGTCTGTCAGGATCAAGATCGCCTACATGTATAGCATCACCATGTCCGCGTCTTGTACTATGAAGGAATGTGCCATCATGATCCAAAGCAGCGGAACCATATATAATTTCATCACATCCGTCGCCATCCACATCTGCAACAGAAAGATTATGGTTGCCTTGACCATAAAGTTCGTTTGAGCCAGACTTTATACTGTTGTACTTCCAGCGTTCTACCAACTGTTTTCCATCAAAATCATAAGCTACAAGATATGCCCTTGTATAATATCCACGGCACATAACCAAACTAGGTTTCTTTCCGTCAAGGTATGCAACACACGCCAAATAACGGTCGCATCTATTACCATAGTTATCGCCCCATATCTGATCGAGAGCTGATGACGAAGGATCATTTGTTGTGATACCTCTTGAAGGATAATAATCGATTGTTGTCAGAGCTTCACCTGTCTTACCACTGAACACAGTAAGAAATTCAGGCCCGTTAAGAATCCAACCACCGGAGTTGGCATAAGCTCTTGAATTATCAACAGTTCTTATATCTTCAGTAACTCCTGCCTCGCTTACGTAATGTCCCTTTCCATCAACAGTTCCAGGGGCTGTTTTGCAAGCCATTTCAGCCATACCGTCTCCATCAAGATCATACACCATAAACTGTGTATAATGAGCACCGGCACGAATGTTTTGTCCCATATCTATTCGCCACAACTTAGTTCCATCAAGCTTATAGCAATCGAAATAAACATTTGCCGTCTTTCCACCCTTTGAGTTGTCTTGAGAATTAGACGGTTCCCATTTAAGAATTATTTCATATTCACCGTCTGCATCCACATCGCCAACACTACAATCATTCGGAGAATAAGTTACTTCAGAGCCATTCATTTTCACTAAAGCTGGTCTGTCAATATCAACAGTCATATATACATCAGACCATGCTTTTACAACTTTAGAAGTATCCATTCCTTCACCATTGCCACGTTTAGCCACAACAAAATATTCGTCACCGGCAGAACCTGACGAATCACGATAGTTAGACGAAGTACGTACAGAGGAAGCTTTTTTGATTCCGTTTCTCCAAACCTCAAATTGAGTGTCTTCCGGATCAGTGTCAAAGAATCTCCAACTTACAAAAACGCTATTTCCACTTTTAACAGCCACAACGCCACGATCGAGTTTTTCACGTTGCATATTGCTGTAATCATATTGAGGCTGTGCTGCCAGATTTACAGTTGACAACAGCCCCATAGCTCCAAGAATAAGGTTCAAAGGATATTTTCCCATAAAGTTATAGATGTTTTTTATTAATAAGATTTCTATCAATCTGTAGATTAAGATTCGTTAAGGTTTATAAATTAAAGAAGTGTACACACAAATATAGATATTCAAACCAAGAACACAATATTTTTTATTTGACAATTTACATTTTTATTGCAATAAAATACGATATAAAGTTCTTCAATCGTTTGAATGCCAACAGTAAAAGACATTATCTGCAGGTGGTTAAACAACAAAAAGGGGACATGCAAGTAAATGCATGTCCCTCACCTAAGCATTACCGGTAATAGCAGAAAACCGGAATATATTCAATCAGTCAACAGATGCCTGTCTATAGTTTGCAAGCTGTCCAGCATCCATCTTTCTGATATAGTTGAAATGCTTCTCAACCTCTGATTCTGCGTAATTCACAAAGACATTAAGACTCTTTGCAAAGAGCTCTGGAGCTTTCTGTGTATCCTGCAAAAGCAGATGACCCATAATTGTAAATGCAGTCATTTCATAAAGTTTGCGTGCACAGAAATCAAGAAGTTCCTGATCGCCAGCTTCTTTAACATAATTAGTGCTAGCTTCAAGCTTTGAAGCCATCTCCTTAAGACGCTTCATATACGACTCATACTCCTCTGCTACTGGTACAGCCTCAAACTCCTTTATGGTGTTCATATAAGTACCATTTGTAACATAACGTATTGCAGCAACAGTCTGAAGCTGAGTTGTACCCTCATATATACTTGTAATACGTGCATCGCGATAAAGCTGCTGACACTTATATTCAAGCATGAAACCAGATCCACCGTGAATCTGTATACAGTCATAAGCATTCTGGTTTGCAAACTCAGAGTTCATACCTTTTGCAAGTGGAGTGAACGAATCTGCCAGCTTTGAATATCTCTTCTGTTCCTGACGCTCTTCAGGAGTAAGCTTGCGCTCACGTGCTATGTCATCAAGAGCCTTATATATATCAACATATCTTGCAGTCTGGTAAAGAAGAGCACGACCTGCATCCAATTTAGCCTTCATTACAGAAAGCATATCATATACAGCCGGGAAGTTTATGATTTCCTTACCGAACTGTTTTCTGTCCTTAGCATAAGCCAATGCCTCATCATAAGCGGCCTGTTCGATACCGACAGACTGAGCAGCGATACCAAGACGAGCACCGTTCATAAGAGCCATGACATACTTAATAAGACCAAGCTTGCGATCTCCGCAAAGTTCTGCATGAGCATTCTTATACACGAGTTCGCATGTTGGGCTTCCGTGTATACCCAACTTATTTTCGATACGGCGAACATTTACACCACCCTGACGCTTGTCATAGATGAACATTGACAATCCGCGACCGTCGTGTGTGCCCTCTTCTGAACGAGCAAGAACGAGATGGATATCAGAATCACCGTTTGTAATGAATCGCTTAACGCCGTTAAGCAACCAGCATCCGTCCTTTTCTGAATACGTTGCCTTAAGCATAACCGACTGAAGGTCAGAACCGGCATCAGGCTCAGTAAGGTCCATTGACATTGTTTCTCCAGCACATACACGCGGGATGAAACGTTTTCTCTGATCTTCATCGCCGAACTCGTAGAGAGTTTCTATACAGTCCTGCAAAGACCAAATATTTTCGAATCCGGCATCACCTGCAGACACGATTTCATTTGCAGCAGTATAAACTGTTATAGGCAAATTAAGTCCGTCATATCTGCGAGGCATAGTCATACCGTTCATACCAGCCTTGACCATTGCATCAAGGTTCTCATAAGTTTTGCTGGCATAACGCACCCTTCCGTTCTCGCAGTGAGGGCCTTCAGCATCAACATCTTCTGCATTAGGAGCAATGACATTGGCCACGATATCGCCTACAATTTCCAAAGTCTTGTCATACGAATCCATCGCATCCTCAAAATCCTGAGGAGCATAGTCGTAATGGTCCTTATCCGCAAAGTTGCGTTCCTTCAGTTCTACGATACGTTTCATCAGATCATTCTGCATGTGAAATCTGATTTCAGGAACGTCTATATATGAATTGGCCATAAATATCTTTTTATTAATTAAATTATGAGTTCATCGCATGTCCACATACACCAGCAGTGTGCATGATCATACGCATATTTTATTTGCTGTTCTTCTTATAATATTTGATCATCTTCGGTATAACCTCTTCAACAGTTCCGGTAATGATATAGTCGGCTATCTGATTGATAGGAGCATTAGGATCGCTGTTTATTGAGATTATAATACCACTGTCCTTCATTCCTGAAATATGCTGAATTGCACCAGAAATACCACAAGCAATATAAACCTTTGGACGTACTGTTACACCAGTCTGACCAATCTGACGGTCATGTGAAATCCATCCTGCATCAACAGCAGCACGGCTTGCACCTACCTCTGCATGTATTTCCTTGGCAAACTCAAAGAGAAGATCAAATCCTTCTTTAGAACCAACGCCATAACCACCGGCAATAACAATGTTTGCTCCCTTAAGGTTATTCTTAGAAGCTTCTACATGACGCTCAAGAACCTTTACAACATAATCTGTCTCAGGCACATATTTAGCCACATCATGCTTTATGACTTCACCTTTATAGTTCTCATCAAGAATTTCTTTCTTCATCACACCGTCTCTTACTGTAGCCATCTGTGGACGGTGATCCGGATTTACGATAGTAGCTATGATTGAACCGCCGAATGCAGGACGAATCTGATAAAGCTGACGCTCATAGTGTTTGTTCACAAATTCGTCACCCACCTTGACCTTCATATCAAAATCTCCGATTTCCAGCTGAGTACAGTCTGCAGTCAGACCAGAGTGAAGCGCAGAAGATACGCGTGGTCCCAAGTCACGACCGATTACAGTTGCACCCAAAAGACAGATCTGAGGTTTTTCTTCCTTAAAGAGGTTAACGACAGCTGAAGTATGAGGGAGAGATGTGTATGGGAACAAGCCTTCTGCATCGAACACATGAACCTTATCCACACCATAAGGCATAACCTGCTTCTCTACGCCATCGAGTTTATATCCTACACAAACACACTCAAGCTGAACGCCGAGTTCGTTTGCAAGCTTACGGCCTTTTGTCAAAAGTTCAAGGCTGACATCAGCAACGTGAGCTCCTTCTAGTTCACAATATACAAATACGTTGTTCATAATCTTTTCGTTTTAAAGTCTACAGTTGAATTTACAATCAATAAATACAGTTGACGTACCTGCAGGACTTATCCTATAGTGTTGTTTTCCAACAGTTCAACAATTAGACTCTCAACGTCTGCATCGCTGGAAGTCAGTGTCTTATTCTCTTTAGCCTTGAAGACGATGCTCTTTACAGCTTTGACATTTGTCGGTGATCCAGCCTTACCGATCTGAGCTGGATCTGCGTCTATATCAGCAGCGCCCCATGATTTGATTGACAGATAAGGACGCTTTTCGTAGAAAGCTTTATCTTCCTCAGACAAAGAAGCGATTTCAACAGTTGTCATAGCCTTCTTATATTTCATAAGGAGCTTTGCATTTCTGCTTCTGCACGGAGCGGCACTTCCATTGACTGTAACCACAATCGGCATAGGACCTTCGACAGTCTCCACACCACCGTCTATATGGCGCTTAACAACAATCTTATCTTTTGTGCAATCAAGAATTTCTTCTGCATAAGTAATCTGTGTAAGTCCAAGTTTCTCAGCCACCTGCGGGCCAACCTGAGCAGTGTCACCATCAATAGCCTGGCGACCACAGAGAATAATGTCGTAATCTCCGATTTTCTTTATAGCCTGAGCCAAAGAATAACTTGTTGCCAAAGTATCTGCACCTCCCAATGCCCTATCGGTAAGCAGACAGCCTTCATCAGCACCTCTGAACAAACCTTCCTTAAGCACCTCTGCGGCCTTAGGGAGTCCCATAGTCAGCATTGTAATGGTAGAACCTGGATTGGCATCCTTCAGTCTCAAAGCCTGTTCCAAAGCGTTCAGGTCTTCCGGATTAAACACAGCAGGCAAAGCGGCACGATTGACCGTTCCTTCTGGAGTCATAGCATCGGGCCCCACATTGCGTGTATCTGGAACCTGCTTAGCTAGTACAATGATTTTCAAACTCATATCAATAAATATATAGAAATGTATATTAATGCATATAATAAACATATACGTTGCGCACCACAACGCATATCAGGCTAACAAAGATACAGATTTTATTCTTTTCAACAATAAAGAGCGCATAAATTATGCTCACAAATCAGAATTATGAGCAAAGGTTATCGGCTCATATTTACAGCACCTCTTATACGCTCCACAACTTCAATCCTCAACGATTGTCGCCGTTCTGATTTTTCATGCTTATCAGACAGTATACAAGCCATACGCAAGCCACAAGAAATACGGCTGTCATCACATACGAAACCGCATCGCGCAAAACGTAGCTCATCCAAACGCTCGCACACAGACAAACCGTCACGAAGACGAGCGAAAGTATCATTATTGTCTTATTGATATTCCACATAATAATGTTTAAATATTTGATTAATACTCCAATGAGAAGACCAAAGCCACAAAGATATTAAAAAGCAAAAGCCGGGCATACGCTTCATGAATAATACGCATGAACAAGCCATGCCCGGCTACAGCAATTCTACTTGTTAAGTTTCCATGTTGAACCGTCTTTCGTATCTTTAACCTCAAAGCCGAAAGATGCAAGTTTATCACGAATCAGATCGGACGTTGCCCAATCCTTATTTTCTTTGGCTTTACGTCTCTGCTCCAATATCAGATCTACGACCTGTCCAAAAGCTTCTTCCCTTGCTGGATTATTGTTGTTATCCGTTTCCTCGAGTCCTAAAAGCTCAAAAGCAAAAAGTTTGAACACATCTTTCAATCCTGATGCAGCTTCAGCAGTTATCGTTTCCTTCTTGTCTACAACCGAGTTGATAACCCTGCAAGCATCAAAAAGGTGGCTTATTACTACAGGAGTATTCATATCGTCATTCAATGCATCATAGCACTTCGCCTTCAGGCCGTCAACATAATCCATGCCGATTGTGCCGTTTGCCGAAGTCTGCATTCTCTCTATCGCATGATAGCCATCCAAGAGTCTTTCAAGTCCTTTCTCGCTCGCCTTTAATGCATCATTGCTGAAATCAACTGTAGACCTGTAATGAGCCTGAAGAATAAAGAATCTTATAGTCATAGGTGTGTAGGCCTGTTCCAAAGACTCATGTTCACCACTGAAGAATTGAGGCAAAGTAATGAAGTTGCCCAAACTCTTACCCATCTTCTGTCCGTTGATGGTAATCATATTGTTATGCATCCAGTAATGAACCATCTCATCGCCCTGGCTGGCAACAGCCTGTGCTATTTCACATTCGTGGTGAGGGAATACGAGGTCCATGCCTCCACCGTGTATATCAAAATGCTTGCCCAGATACTTTCTGCCCATGGCTGTACATTCGCAGTGCCATCCAGGAAAACCGTCACTCCAAGGCGACGGCCATCTCATGATATGCTCAGGCTGAGCTTTTTTCCACAAAGCAAAATCGGCCTGATTCTTTTTTTCTCCTACTCCTGCGAGTTCGCGCGAATTGTTTATTATATCGTCCAGATTACGTCCAGAAAGAACACCGTAATGATGCGACTTGTTATATTTCTCTACATCGAAATAAACCGACCCGTTGCTTTCATAAGCATATCCGTTGTCCAAAATCTCCTTAACAAGTTCTTCCTGCTCAATTATATGTCCTGTCGCGTGCGGCTCAATGCTTGGAGGAAGCACGTTAAGCTTGGCCATTGCATCATGGAATCTGTTGGTATAATATTGAGCGACCTCCATAGGTTCAAGACTCTCCACACGAGCTTTCTTTGCAATCTTGTCTTCACCGTCGTCTGCATCATGTTCCAGATGACCAACATCAGTGATATTGCGCACATAACGCACCTTATATCCTAGATGCCTCAAATAACGGAATAATATATCAAATGTAATTGCCGGACGCGCGTGTCCAAGATGAGCATCACCATAGACAGTAGGTCCACACACGTACATGCCCACAAAAGGTGGATGAATCGGCTCAAACACCTCTTTCTTTCTGCTGCGGGTATTATAAATCGTAAATTTCTGTTCCATCATATATCTATAAATAAACAAAAAGCAGAAATATCTGCCCGAACTACAATAAAAATCTACTTATACGCCACAAAGTTAGAATTTTTCATATAAAAAAACATATTTGGCGATATTTTTATCCCGACTCATATATACAGCAGCTGGCAGAGTCAACCAGCAAGTGCAACATTACGAAATCTTTTTGAAAAAGACCTCAG
>ENA-OUQW01000302-OUQW01000302.1-human-gut-metagenome-genome-assembly--contig:-NODE-302-length-64788-cov-15.975252_pt1 | contig 64788 bp, 41 predicted proteins | sample MGYA00248464_ERZ548849 | MGnify/ENA primary metagenome ERZ548849 (study PRJEB26491, sample SAMN04978193) | human gut metagenome | host: Homo sapiens | study: EMG produced TPA metagenomics assembly of... | reverse complement strand
ATATAAATATCAAAAAGCTAAATGCTGTTAAAGAAATTTTGATGCGTTTTCTCTGCTCAATTTTTAGAAAAATGCAAGAAGGTGCCTAACTATATTAAAAAATAAATACATAAGCTTTCGTTTTTAAGCCGGACAACATATTGCGACAAATAAATTATCATTACCTTTACAAAAAGATAAGAATCAAACAATCATGGACATCCTCTCCAAAGACCAGCGGCACAAAAACATGGCTGCCATTCATTCGGCCAACACCAAGCCGGAAATGATAGTCAGGAAGTATCTGTTTGCCCACGGATTCAGATACCGTCTGAACCATCCGCGTCTGCCGGGACGTCCGGACATTGTGCTGCGGAAATACCGCACCTGCATCTTTATCAACGGCTGTTTCTGGCATGGTCATGAGGGTTGCAAATATTACGTCATTCCCAAATCGAACACGGAGTTCTGGACACGAAAAATCACACGCAACATCGAGCGTGACAAACAAGTACAGCAGGAACTGGCACGAATGGGGTGGCACTGCATGACGATATGGGAATGTGAGTTGAAACCCAAGAAACGGGAACAGACGCTCCTGGCACTGGAATATACGCTCAACCATATTTACCTGAAAGACCATACCGTGAGCTATTCCTTTGACGAAGAAGAGAAGCCGCTTATGGCTGCGGAAGAATCAGAAGATACTTATCATACCCCGAACAATAAATAAACCTCACAATATGAACTCATTCATCCCCATCTTTTCAGCCTTCTTCATCCTGCTTGGACTCCTCGTCTGGAGATTCCCCAAACTCATTGCAGGATACAACACCATGACGCCCGAGCAACAGAAAAAAGTCGACGTCAAAGGGCTCAAAGCCTTCATGTGCCGTGTGTTCTGCGCAATCGGCGTACTAGTCTTCGTGAGCTACCTGCTCCTGCGGCTGTTCATGGACGAAGCGTCGGCTATCAACATCAGTTCCATAGTAGTGCCCATAATAGGAGTTATCTATCTACTGGCCGGTGGCCAACGATACGACCACAACTAACGGGATGCCTGGGCGATAATCTCCTTTACTTCACAGCACTCTCCTTCCCGACGGATGCACCAGAACGGGACGGACTTGGCGTCGGTAAACTCTTTCATCCGCCAGGCTGATTCGAAACCGCTGGCCACGAAGTGCATGGGCACAAACAAGCCGGTACGGAACACGTCGAGAAACTGACGGGCTCCGCGGGTGTAGCCGTTGCCAATGCGCCCGTCTACGGGGAACATCACCACGTCGAAACGGTCGGTGAACTTGCGGATGTCTTTCAGCTCGCCCAAGAAACGCTTTTCTTCCTTGGCAGGGTCAATGTCGATGCCGAAGTCGGGGCTGTAGACCAGTCCCCCGTGATAGTCGTCGGTCAGGAAACGGGCATACCAGTTGTTCAGGTCGCCGGCATGGAAGATACGCTTGCCGTCGGTCTCTATCACCCACGACACACCGCTGTCATTGCTTCCGGTGGCCGTCACGCAGAGGAGTTCGTCTTCCCACGTGGCACCTTTCCCCAGCCAGGCGTCGGCTTCTTCTTTCTGTGCCCGACGGTGTTTCAGGATGTCTTTCGAAAGGATGTAGCGCACGTTCGCTTTCCGGGTCCGCCAGGAGAAAATGTCGCGGTTGAAATGGTCTTCGTGGAAATGGCTGGAGAAGACGTACAGGGGCTTGGGCGACTGCAACAGACGGGGCATCACGCCGGCAGGGTCCATCCAGTAGTCGAACACGAGGATGCAGCGGTCGGTCTCGAGGGCAAAGCCGCTGTGGAAGATATAGGTAAGTTGCATAGGCTGCTTGAATAGTTTGTGCAAAGATAGCGTTTTTGCCGGAAAAGAGCAGCCAGCCCCGGAGATTAAGGGGCTGTGCCTTCCACTTTATAACGGATGGAGCGTTCGCTGCGTTGCAGGCAGTCGGTGAACACGCGCAGGTCGTTGGTGTAGTTCATCAGTTCCCACACGAGCTGCATTTCTTCGTCGGTCCAGGCTGCTCTGTGGCGCGGATATTTTTTCCGGATTTCCTGCAAAGGTTCTGGATTGGAATCTTCCGGAAGGTTCAGCCGGCTGGCCCGTTCACGAAGATGTGTCAACACACTGTTCCAATAGTTGTGATAGAGAGGCTGACAGAAGAAGTCTGCACAGAGAATCTTCTGCTTCGGCGGACAGTAGAAAAGAGCCTCCCTGTCAATGGCTTCCAGTTCTTGCATCAGCTGGTCGATACATACAGCGGCGGCCGGAGCCTGCACCAGGATGGAGCATTCATGGCGGGCATCGTCCTTATTCCGTCGGGCCGAAAGCCAGTTGAACGAGCCTTCCACCAGCAGGCGGTCGTCCACCACCAAGGTCTTGTTGTGGATGCCTTTCAACACCCGCAGACTGACATGGTGTTCTACCAGTGCGCGGCGAGCTTGCAGACTTTCGTCCTTCCACAAGCCGTTTTTCTTATCCAGGTAATGGTCGGTATACACCACCACTTCTACCCCACGTTCCACCGCTTCCTGAATAAGGGGTAGCAGGTGGTCGCTTTCAAGGGCGCGGATGGACAGGAAGGGCGACACTATCACCACTTTCCGGCGGGCGGTCTGGAGGGCCTGACGCAAGATATCCGTATGGGCCTTAAGGGTGGACAGACGGCAGACTGCAGCCGACTGACGGGGCACATCGAGCGACTGGCTCAGGAGGGGGTCCTCGTCCTGGTAGAGAAAGTGGGAGGAGATTTCGCTCTGCTGACTGTCGAACAGCCACTTGGCCAGGTTGCCCGACGGGGTGTCCCGGTCGGGATGGAAGATGTTCATGTGGCCGAACACCAGGAAGTGGTATTGCGCACGCGACACGGCCACATTGAGCATATTGTACTTTCCGCCTGCTTCCATAAAGAAGGAAGTGTCATCGGGTGAATTGACGGGCGAGAATATCACCAGCGGGTACTGAGCTCCTTGCAGCGAGTGGACGGTGCCGACGGTCATCGTAACGAAGTCTGCGGCATCGGGCAGTCCGGAAAGCAGCTTGCGCAAAAGGCGTTCCTGTGCCTTGAACGGGGTAACAATGGCGGCCACCTGAGAAATAGGCTTTCCGTAGGCTTCTTCCAGCTTTCTTTTCTCGCGCGACAGCCATTTCACGATGGCAGCAGCTTCGGCTTCATTGAATCGGCTTCCGGTCTTTCCCTTCTGGCTGTATCCGTTCACATGGACATAGCCCTTGGAGGGAAGATCCGCGTATTTCGGACGGTCGCCTTTCAAAGGGAGTAGTCGCCCGTGGTACACATAATCGTTGCAATAGGCGATAATGGAGTCCAGGCAACGACGGTGTTCGCGCAGGAAGGCCCCGCGTTCGCCGTCCACCTGATAGCTGCCACTCTTGCGGGCCATTTTCATCAGGCTTCCGGAAGAGGACAGGAAACCGTGTTCGGTCAGGAAAGCATACAACGGAGCTTTTAACGAAGTGACTACCCCGGAGCGGCGGAGGTTGATGAAAGAGTATTGTCCGGTCACAGGCCAGATGGGCTCTATCTGCTCGATGTCGCCCACGAGGATGGCTTGCCGGGCCAGACTGAACGAGGGTACGGCCAACTCAGGCGACACCTGTCCAGATTCGTCGACGATGAGTAGGTCGATGGTATTGTAGAGGGGCACGGAGGGATTGCCCTCGCTGCTGCAGGTCATGTAGCGCGGAAGGGAATGGAAGGTGGAGATGAACACCGGCATCACGCAGGCCAGCCGTCTCAGACGCTCGAGGTAGACGGCACGGTCCGAACGGTTCAGGTTTCCGGAGCAACGGCTCAGACGACGGATGAACTCAGCCTCCCGGTAGTGGATGGCATACCAGAACATCTGGTAACGGTAGCTGATGTCCAGGCGCACGGCCATGTCTTCCATGCAGGGCAGGTTCCTGTACGCCTCTCCTTCCGTCAGCCGGGTGTAGCGTGCCCTGAAATCTTCGTTCTCCTCCCAGCGGGCCATGGTCTCTTCGTAGGCGGAAGAAGTCTTACGGAAGTGTTGCATCATCCGGACAAGCAGATTCTTTCCTCCATTTACACCACCGGATTCTTTCTGTGCAGCAGACTCCAAGCCCGTTTCAATCCAGTTCTTCAGCAGGGCCATCTGTCCACGAAGGTAGTGCTGACACTCTGTTTCATCCTTGCACGAGGTGTGGAAGTAACGGTTGAACAGCTCCAGGTAGTACGTGCGGTACTCGTCCACCCGCTCCGGATTGTCGTACGTTTCGGGAAAACCCTTTCCTCGGGTGTTCAGCATCATGGCATAGCGTTCAGTCAGCTCTTCCTTTCCGGACAGGTACAGGCCTAACGTATCCAGTTCCGGCAACCAGCGTGCCGCCAGGCCTACCTCGGCCGCATCTGTCTCAGCGGCTTCCATCTCGAAATCCTTAAGGATGTTGGTAATGGCCTGGTTGTTGACCGAACTGGCCACAATAAGCTCAGGTTCTCCATCCGTCAGCACGGAATGCACCAGCCGGTTGGCAATGACCGTCTGCAGGAAAGTGGTCTTTCCCGTTCCCGGAGGACCGTTGACCGCAAAAATCCGGCTGCCACGAGGATGAGTGTACATGGCGAGCGTTTCACGCTGAGAAACGGATAAGGGGAAATCACTGCTCATCTGGGCCAGGTGCCGCTTGTTGGCATAAATCTCCCGACGGGCAGGCATCGGAAGCAACGGTTCGCACCCGCAGCGCGTCAGGCACTCCAGCAGCGGGAGATCTTCCTTGCACTGCAGCAACTTGTCGTACAACCGCAGGATGTTCTGTGCCATCCCCGTGACGGGCGCCTTCGTGATAACCATCTCCGGCTGGTCGGGGTAGTTCATTTCGGCAAACGTCATCCCGGTGGCTTTCCGGAAGAGGGCTTCGCATGCCTCCCAGTATTCCTCTTCGGTAGCCACATCGGTCTTGAATGCACTCAGCAGGCAGTCCACCTCGTCGAGGGAAGCAAGGGTACGGTCGTCCTTGGCATTGGGCGAAAGGAACTTGCGGACGAACATCGGCACACGGTCCATCGGATTTTCGGGCAACTGTAAGGAACCGTCGGGTCCTAGTGTCGCCGTAATGAAGAAAGGGTATTCAGGAAACATCTTACCAATAGGTTTGCCATTCTCATATTCGGGAAGCAGCACACAGGGGGCAATGCGCACCTTACACTTCTTCCCGTCTTCCCTTCCGTCGGGGAAAAGCAGTTCGATGTCTTCTTCCGGTATTGACTCCGGCATACGGTCTTCAAACGCCAGCGTCACACGCGGCTCTTTATAGAACATGCTGTTACTCCACTCAGCATCCAGCAGGCAGTTTTTCCAGTATTTAAGCAGTTTCTTGTTCATAGGTACACAATAAGGGACAAAAATAGACGCATTCCACCACAATCGAAACAATGCGGCGGTAATAAAGCGTAATTTTACCTAAAAACAATTGAAGAGATATATCCTTCCTGCTCGTAAACCCGATGATAACGGTGAATCATCTCTACCAGCGGAATGAGGCGTACATCCTCCGGCACCAGATGGCTGAAGCGTGCATACTGGCGGTCGTACAGGGTGGCATTTCCATTCTTCAGTTTTATTTCAATATCGTCCGGCACAAAGAAAGAAGCCCGGTTGCCCAGGTATTTATAGAATTCGGTGAGATAGATATGAATGCCGGCCAGGTCGAAATCGCCAAAATGCAGGTAATCATTGGGAACCGAAAGGAGCCAGTTGCGCAAGTCATCCGACTGAGGATAACGTGACACAAAGAGTACTTTCCGGGCCTTGAACAAATGTCGCTGACGGTGAAGCAGACGAAAGTTGTCGCCGTTCTCCACACCCACCACAAGCACATCGGAGGGTATGCGGAATTTCTCCGGTTCCTGCACAAAAAAAGCCATACCTTCCAGCGGAGAGAGGGTGAAAGATTTCTCTCCCATCGTCACCTCCAATGGCTCGCAACAATTTACCAGAAAGCCGCGGAAGGTCCGCACACGAACAAGCTTGGAGTCGCCGGTTTCATTTACCAGTACACTCCGGTCCAGATCAGGGTTATGTCCATCGGTCAGCTCTATCCACCGGGACAATTCGGCCCCACCCGTATACTTGTTCTTCACATAACGGATGCTTGCCTCTACATCCAGCAACCGATAAGAGTTACGGCTTCCATGAGTGATGACAGAAAGCAACCCTTCTTCTTTCAGTTCATCGGCAAACCAACGCGGGAAAAGGCTGGAAGGAAGTGTCTCTCCCTGTATAAGACGAAGTACCTTACGGCATATTGACGGAGTAAATTTTTTCTGTTCCATAAACTATTGCTTGCGTGTGAGTAAAGGTACCACCTGCGTAAAACTCTGAGCATCCTTACTCAAAAGATAAGTATAACGATAATCCTCCACATTGTAGGTGGTAGGAGAACTGTTGACCAGTACGATATTCCGGCAGTTGGCAAAAGCCAGAATACCTTTGACATTGTTGGGATGAAGCTTGCCGATTTCGTCCATCATGCAATGAATCCGGAAATCTCCGAACTTACGCGAAGCTTTCTCCTTGAACACGTTAATCAGCATGATATTGACCATGGCTTTCACCAGAATATCCGTTCCGTCCGACCCCACATTGGCTATCTTTTCGGTCCATCCGGTATCGTTATCATTCTCTTTCACACGGAACTGCAGATTGAACGTGTCAGACAATACCAGGCTTTTGCGAGACGGATTGTCTCTCAGCTGCCGGCTGAATGAATAAAGATACTTCACCGCCTTTTCGTTCACTTCCATGCGCGAGTCCTGCGAGAAAAGATCAAGGGCTCCCATGTTAAACTGATGTTCTTCATTGAACTGTTTGATTTCTACCAGAAGCTGCATCAGCTTGTCATCGCTGGCCTGAGTCCGCAGCTCGATGCCACGGATGACTCCGGCAAAGTTCCGCCTTACAAAGTCTTCGTTTATGGCACGAATGGTTTTCTGTATCTCACTTTCATGCTGGGTCAAATCGCCCGTCTCCTTCGAGATTCGCTGGATAATGTTGGTGTAGCGCTCACTGATACGTGTCTGATATTCCACAATTTTATTATCTTCCACAAACTCACAAAGATTGGCTGCAAAATCATAGAAATCAGAGTCGCTTACCAACGTTTCGGGGAAATGGAAGGTGTTCTTAGCCGTAAAATTGCCATGGAATGCATTGACCGCCCGCTTGAACTGGTCCAACTCTCTATGAATGGAAATAATAAGCGACTTCAAGTCTCCGATAATGGTTCCACAAGACTTCCGGGTAGGACGCATTTCCGAGGTATACGACTCGGACGGACAGAGGTCTTCGTCTGCACGGAAAGCTTTCAGGCTGGCCAAATCTTTATGAATGTCTGAATGCTCTTTTCTCCTGGCTTCCAGTGTCTTATATGCCTCACTCTGCTGGCTTAGCAGACGCTCCATACGAAGCTTGTACTTATTTTCCAAATCTTCCAGCTGCGCATCGTTTGTTTTTTTCTCGTTGCGCAGTTGCGGCTCCCGGTCGAAATACTCGCGTTTGTCTTTCTCAAAATCGGATACCAAAGAACGTTTACGGACAATGTATTCCAGCTCCTGACGGATGTCGGCCATACGTTTCTCGTAACTGGTAATGACAGACATATCCGCCCCGCTTCCTTCAAGTTCCTTGGCCTGTGAGCGCCGCAGCTCTGCCTTTTTCGTTTCCATTTCAACTCGCTGACGAGTAATCTCTTCATGAATAACGCCAGTTTCCTGCCGAACGACCTCCTCTTCAGCCTTTTCCGTTTTCCGCAGTTCTTCGGCCAATTGCTTCAGGCGTTTCTCCTTTTCCGCCCGTAAACGCTTGTCTTCATCTTCCCAACGCACCTGTTCCTGCGACTTCTGGGCTAACTGCAATTCTACCTGCTCTGTCTGCTCCCGTTTCCATTCGGCCTCTTTCCGCTGCCAAGAGGTAAGTTCAGCCTGCAAGTGTTTCCGTCTGGCAGGAATCTGCTGCAACTGGGCCTCCAGAAGGTGCTGTTTGTCGGCTACCTCCCGAATCTGCCGGTTATATTTCTTCTTTATCTGGCCGAGTGTTTCCTCCCGACGTCCGTTCAACTGAGCCAGCTCGCGGACATACGACTCACGGGCAGCTTCCTTTTCGGCCAGTTCTTCCTTTAAACGGGCTGGCGTACGCAATTCTTTCGCCACTCCCGAAAGTTCAACCCGTACGCCGAACAGCGTATTGTCACTGTCCCCAGCCAATACCGGATGCAAATCCTGTGCATACAGAATCAACTCTTCATCTGCCACTTTCCCGATTGTTTCCTGCCACCCCGGCTTATGTGTGTCCAGCCATTCACAGAAGGAACCTTTCCAACGGTCAAGAAGGCTGGTAAGGCTCTGAATTTCTTCGTCCAATGCCGTACGACGGCGCACCAGTTCCTCAGCTTCTTGGTTGAACTGCCACTCACCCTCTTTTATCTCATCGGTACATTTCTGCCGCAACTGGTCGCACGTGAGTTTCAGGTCGGCTACCTGCCAGCTTGTCTGCCTTTCTTCATCTTTCAATGCATCCAACTGTTCCTGATAGTCCCCGGTTTCTTTCTCAAAATGACAAGTCAGTTGAATGCGAATCTTCTGCTGACGAAGTGCGGAAATTTCTTCGGTGAGCCGTATCCGGTTTTCATTCCACGTTTTTTGTCTCTCCTCATACATATTCCGCACGTGTACCTCTTGTTCCCGATAGCGGGCATACAATTCATTTCTCCAGACGTTCAATTCATTTTCACGGGCCAGCACAGCCTTTCGCCGTTCATTCTCAAATGCGGTAAAGGCCGCCTCTACCTTTCCGACCAGCAAATCATATTTCTGCAACACATCCCTGTAAGTAGCGGTCAATTCTGCATACGTCTGTTTCAAACTATCCTGCTCATGCAGCAAGGCTGCTTCACCTGCCACACGCCGCATCACCTCTTCTATGCCTTCTTTCTCATAATACAAGCGCTTTTCGCGGATACGCTTCAAATCGTCGGCTATCGCCCCTTCCCGGCGCACCAGCTTGTCACGTTCGGCAGAATACTTGCCTCTTTCTTCTCCTACAAGCCGCGCCAACCGTGCCCGCTTCTCTTCTGCTTCCTGAATCTGTTCCTCGAGCACCGGCAACATGTCATGAGCTGCTTTCTCTGCATAATTCAATTCAGCTCTTCCTTCTTCCAGCTGTTTTTGAGAATAAAGTAAGCTCCGGTAGCGCTGAATGACCTGTTCCGCCTGCTTGCGCACCACAATCTCCCCATTTTTGTTGGGACGCAGCCATCGCATGACATCATCATATTCCTGCTCAAAAGCTTCTATCTGGCTCCGGTAATAAGTCAGGTCGATAGACACATCTTCCTCATTCATGGACTGGATGATGGTATCTTTCACAAAATCGGCATCCAAACGGGAATTCAAGAATACATGCTGAATAGTACGAGGAATGTTCTGATACTTACTACTTTCTACAATGGCAAACTTACGATAAGACACCATATCGGGCTTGCGGTTGTTTCCAAAGATGATGTCACGAAACATTTCATAGCTCGTAACAAGCGGAGTAATCGTACAACGGGCATCCGACTCAAGAATACGTGTACGCACCTCGCTCCAATCGGCAGATACCTCGTGACGGTCGTTCACAAACCATGCTTTCCGATAAGGAGCATCTATCAGGCGGAAAGCAGCCCGTCCCATAGATTTGGACACCACTACGGAATATGCGCTATTCTCACGTACCACCTCGTACACGATATACGAGTTGGCATAGGGCAAATAAAAAGCGTCGAAATTCTGCTTTTCTTTCGGAATGCCCAGATGCAGTTTGTCGGCATTATAGAAAAACAAGATAGCTCGCAGAAGGGTACTCTTTCCCACTCCCTGCGTACCAATGAAATGCACATTGCCGTCCACCCGGATTTCGGCATAAGGAATATGCGCACTATTCAGGAATATGACTTTATTCAGGTATCTCATCGCTTGTATCCTCCAATATCGTGATGCAGTCCACCATTTCTTCCATATAGTGGAATGCGGTTAGTACTTTATAGGTTTCATCATGCTCGTTTTCCAGTTCAATCATCCCAGCCTTTTCCAGCTCTGCCACCAGCTTCTCTACAACCTCTCCGAATTTCTTCTTGTCGGAAAACAAGCGGGAAGCCTTTTCCTTCAGTTCCATGTTACATCCTATCTGCACCTCAATATCTGCCCGTCGGAACAGGAATCCGGGACCAAAAGCCGAATGATACGTTTTCAGGAAGCTCAGGTAATCAATCCATTTGCCTACAGCTTCCAGCTTTCGTTCCAAATCGACCCGGGTTTCTTGACGTGTAAAAAGGTAATATCCGTTGCCCGCTTCCAGATAGAAGCCGATACCTTTATAATAATCGTAATACTCCGTAAAATCTTCTTCAAGCGCATCATAGTACCGCTTGACGGTTGGCGAGACACTATTGGCGGAAATAAATCCTCCCCTGCTCAGAATATTGAATATTTCTTCCGTGTATTTCATCGTTTTATCAAGTATGATTAAGGGTTTTGTCGTAAATAAATCAAAGGGTACTCCACCTCAGAGGTTGACTCATAATGGTCGGTAAAATCCAGCTCATCCGCATACTGTGAAGCCAGCTGGCAGAAAAAAAGCAGCTTGTCTTCTTCCGCCACCGGCTTGCCATAGGAATAGTTCATTACGAACCGGAACAAATGTGTGCCAGAGGCAGCAAAAGCATTGAATACTTCCTGCAAATTGACTCTGTCCATTACCTCACCTGCCTGTGACAGATAACTTTCCGGAATGGCTCCGGCCACATTCCGCGGACCACGTGAGTCCTTCTTCCGCCGCGACATCACCTTACGAATCAACTCCAATGCCACTTCAGAAGTATGCAGATTTGACAGAGACAACTTGATGCGATAGTTGGGCTGCGGTTCCATCCACACCGGATTCTTTTCGCCAATGACCCGACGAATATCTGTATTCTCCTCAAGCAGGAACTGATCGCGCAGGTACTTCAATCGCCTTACCTTTTCAAAAATACGATTCTGGTAGGCTATCAAGTTCAAGTAATGAATAATCTGTTTTTCTATTTCAATCAGGTTATGATACGAATCGTTCAGCTGAAGCTTTACATCACTCACCACAGCCCGCATCTGTACATCCATAGCCACACGGAAAAAGGTAGGTTGCTGTGAGTCTATCACTTCTTCACTCCGAGTTATAAGCAAAGCTATGTTACGCCGTTTTTCATCCAGTTTTTTCAATTTGGCCAGTTTCACCTGATAACTTGGTTCCGTTTTATAAGTTACATCCAAATTACGTTTCAAGTCCATCACATTACGTACGGTAGCCAGTGCAATGTTTTTCAAACAACGTCTCACCTCTCGCTGATACGCATACTTCCGCTGTTCATTGTTCTCCTTCAGGAAATAATCGATGTTGTCATTCAAATGATTCAGATAATCTTGCACGAACGATACATTGATTTCCTCGTTTATTTGCAGAACCTCTTCGAAAAACTTCAAGTACAAATCTTCCATTTCCAGGAAATCACCGCTTTCCCGCAGCACGCCGTATTCAATAAGAAAACGAATACGCTCTTCCTTGTATTCAGTTAATTCAAGGGCATAATCATAACGGAATGAGAGCTGTTTACGTTTGTAAAACATTTCCTTGAGCAACACTTTTTCCCGCTCAAACATTTTCACAAGTTCATCTATAGAACGGAATGTATTCATCGTATCAAATATAATGTCATTAAAGCAAAGGCGTTTTTAGCAAAGATAGGGATTATCCGGAAATCTCCACCAAATATCGTTATCTTTTCATAAGACGGGATGCGGTTCAGCATCGTCTTTTCTCAAAAGCGGGCTTCGGGTTTGACACTGCATTCACCTTTTTGTATCTTTGCGCCAAACTAGCTGCTACATGAAAAGTACGAAACAAGACATAAAACGCATGCAGTGGGAAAACGACCCGCTCTACCGACTGATAAGAACCATCAAGAATGTGATGGACCGATACTACCTCGACCCTCTCATCGGACTGTTCTTTCCGACAGCAGGCGACATTTTCTCTTCGGCCATGACACTGCCCTTTCTCACGGTGTCGCTGTTCAAAATCAAGTCTATTCCTCTCACCTTAGCCATCCTCTACAACATGCTGGTGGACATGATGCTGGGTATCATTCCGCTCTGGATTGGCGACCTGCTGGATATTTTCAGCCGCTCGTACGCGAAAAACTACCGCCTGATTGTGGGTTTCGTGGAAGGTGACAAGGAGGTGATTCAAGAAGTAAACCGCAAGGCCGTGGTGACAGCCATGGGCATTCTGGTGCTGTGCGTGATTATCTATTGGGTGGCCAAACTGGCAGTCTACCTGACCACAGCGCTGTGGACATGGATAAGCGGACTGTTTTAAGTATCCCGGAAAATACGTACCTTTACGCCAAAATCATTCATAATGGGAAAGAAAGAATACATGCAGGCCAACAAGGACTGGCTGTCCGAAAAGGCAAAGGAAGAGGGAGTGATGCCGCTCCCGAAGGGTATCTACTACAAGGTGCTGGCATCGGGCAAGAACGACGGCAAGCATCCCACACCACGGAGCATAGTCACCGCGCACTACACGGGATGGACCATCAACGGCAAGAAGTTTGACAGCAGCCGCAGCGGTGCGCCCGTAGCCTTCCGCCTGAGCGACCTGATTGAGGGATGGATTATCGCCATGCAGCAGATGTGTGTGGGCGACAAATGGGAGGTGTACATCCCGTCGGAAATGGGATACGGCAAATTCTCGCAGCCCGGCATCCCCGGCGGTTCTACCCTGATCTTTGAGATTGAATTGTTTGGAATAGCCTGAGTGCAGGCTATTCCAAACAATATAACATTGAGTTATCAGGTATAACACATATATTTGTTCCACAATACATTGTTATTCAATCCATATTGATAGCGTCTAATCTATCAATTGCTTCCTGTGCATCTTCACACCCTAACTCCAATGCTTCCTGATAGTAGGACCTTGCCTTTTCAAAGTCTTTTTCTATACCCAATCCATGTTCATAAACTTCTCCCATCAACAAATATGCCCTAGCATATTTCCGCTCTAAACATGGACGTATAATTTGATATGCTTCCTCAAAATTCTGTTGAGTACCTAGTCCCCAAAACCACATTTTCGCTAAATCAATGCATGCAGATAAATTGCCATATTGAATTGCTTGTTCATATAACTCCTTTGCTTTTTTATAATCTCTAGGAACGCCATTCCCTGAACAATAATTTAAAGCCAAAAATCGCATGGAACTAGCATCTCCCAATTCACATCCTTTATAATACAATTTATTTGCCAATTCAATATTAGGAGCTGTACCATTACCTAATTCATACATTAGTCCTAATAAGCTATAAGCCTGTGGATACCTTGCTTCGTATGCTTTCTGTAAATAATCAAGTGCCAGATTCATATTTCTAGGTACTCCATTCTCTCCATAATAATATAACCTTCCCAGATTATACATAGACCAAGCATCTCCTTTATCGGCTGCCTTACGCAAATAGAAGGTCGCCATCGCATTATTCTGGGGGACTCCATTTCCCTGCAAATAAATACGCGCCATTCCTTTTATTGCATTTATTTCTCCAGCCTCCAATCCTTTCTGATAAAATTTTCTCGCAGAAGAATAATCAATTATATCTTCAGGACCTCCTTGATAAATATCCCCGATAAATCCCAACGCATATGTATATCCCATTTGGGCAGCCTCTTTAAAATATTTCAAGGCCAACTTAATATCTTGTATATCTTCAGGACCATTTAAATACAAAAATGCCATATTAAAATATCCATACGGACTCTTCAATGCAGCAGCTTGTTTATAGTATTCCAAGGATTGAATTTTATCTATCGTTACCCCCAGTCCATAGAAATACATATCCCCTAATTTATTAAACGCCTCTGCGTGATTTTTATCAGCTAAGTATGAGAAATAAGCATAAGCTTTCTTATACTCTGCTTTCTCCAACGCCTGTTCTGCCTCTTTAAAAATATCATCATCACTCTTTTCTTTTGGAATTATAACTTTACTTACATTTTCATCCACAAGATTTTCACGGAGTTGTTCGAGCCATTTCGCGGCATTCTCATATCCTTGCTCAATTGCTTGTTCATAATATGATATTGCCTTCTGAGTATCTTTTTCAAGTCCTCCCACACCATCGGTATGAAGTCTTCCAAGCCAATATGAGGCTCTTCCATATCCTCCTTTCGATGCTGCCCAAAAATATGATACCGCTTTTTTATAATTTACAGGTACAACTTCTCCGAAAAGATACAATTCTCCTAACTTATTTATTGCTGCTAGAAGTCCATTATCTGCTGCCAACTGAATATACTTAATAGATAGTTCAATATTCTGTGGCAGTCCATCGCAACCGTCTTCATACAAAAGACCTAAATTATAAGCTGCCTTATATTCTTTTTTTTCAGCTGCTTGCTTAAGTAAATCTACTTCCTTTTGTATATCTGACTGTAAACCTCCTCTTCCTTCACTCATATAAATCCACAGCCGGAACATAGCATTAGGATTCCCCAATTCTACTGCTTTCTGAAAATAAGAAACTGCTATTCGATCGTTTTCTCCACTTTCATCCATATAAGTTCCACCTAAATAATTATATGCAGTTCCTGTAGTATCATTCTCTGTAGCCTTTATATAATATTTACGCGCTAACTCTATATTATAAGGAACTCCTTTCCCCCTTTCATAGATTAACCCTACACGAATTAAGACCTCCACATTATCTGGATTATATTTCAAATATTGTAAATAATAATCAAGTGCCTTACTGATTCCCTCTTCCGTATCCAAAGAGTAATAATAATGTGCTAAATCTCTAGTTGCATTTGTGTACCCTTGATTAAGAGCCAATTCAAAGAAGGATATACCTTTTTCTACATCACGTGGAATTTCGGAATTACCAACTTTAAGAATGAAGCCACAACTATAAGAGCCATAGCCAGACCCCTTCTGTGAGGCCTTCAAATAAAAATCATAAGCTTTCTCGAAGTTTTCAGGAACTATTTCTCCTTCAAAATAAGTATCTCCCAAATCTGTCATTGCATGAATATATCCCAAATTAGCCGATTGAAGCAATAAGTCAATATATTTATCTACATTCTTTTCTGACAAAGCCTGACGAGCTTCCCGATAAGCTTGAACCGCCAAAGGATCGTCTTCCACTACAACTTCGGGTTCTGTATCCATCTTATCAAGTAACTGAAAAGCACTTTCATTTCCCATTGCTGCTGCCTGACATAAATATTCTCGGGCTTTATCTCTATCTACTGCGGTACCTTGTCCTCTCAAATACATAAATCCCAATGAATAAAAAGCATAGGCATATCCTCCCTTACAAGCCTCTACATAATATTCCATTGCTTTTTGATAATCCTGCTTTACTCCTTTACCGCAATAATATAAATCGCCTAATTCTGTTAAGGCACGACAGTTCTTCTGTTCTGCAGATTTCTTATACCAATAATATGCTTTTTCATAGTCTATGGTCAACCCATCTTCACATGAATACATATCACCTAAATTACACATTGCATCAGAAAGCTCCTGGTCGGCTGCTTTTGTAAACCAGTTAGTTGCTCTTACAGGATTCACTTTTACATACCATCCAAAACGATACGCATTTCCTATATAATTCTGTGCATAGGCATAGCCATTTTCAGCTGCTTGTTGTATTAAATTAAATCCTTCTTCTTCCTTTCCTGATATTTCTTTCTTTATAATCAACTCTCCTAAATGATATAAGCAGGAGGAAATACCAACTCGAGCACCCTTTTGATACCATGAAGCTGCCTTCAATATATTTTTATGCACTCCATTGCCTTCTTCATAAATAAATCCTAAAGTAAACAGACAAGTTGGTTCATTGCTCTTTGCTCCCATTTCATACCATCTTACAGCTTCTTTCATGTCTTTTGGACAGCCAAAACTACCATAATAGTAATACTCACCCATGTTTTTCTGCGCTTCAACATATCCATTTTCTGCAGCAAGTTTCATCCATTTTACTACCAAAGAATCATCCTTTTCTACAAAAAGTCCTTTTATATACATAAAAGCCAGAGAATATTGTGCATAGGCATTTCCCTTCTGTGCCGCACTAGAAAACCAATAATAAGCCAGCTCGTAATCCACCTCTACTCCATTGCCATAGAAATAAATATCTCCCAAACGAGTTGCTGCATCAGATTCTCCCATTTGCGCTGCCTGCAAAAGAGGTTTGATAGCCAACTGATATTTCTCTATATTATATAAATCAATACCTTTCTTTAAAAAGACCTCACTCAAAGATTGAGACATACCAGCTTCTTTTCCTTTTTCCTCATAATGAAGAGCTTTTTGATACAATTCACTTTCCTCCAAATTTGCATAATCTTCAGGTGTCATCTGCTCTACAGTGATGCGCATCAATCCTTCATAGGCCATATTTGCATAAGCTCCTTCGGCCATTTTATCAAGATAGGACTTGGCTTTATCATACCCATCTTCTTGCCTTGACTGCATGTAAAGTTCTACCATTGCTTTTATTGCATCCACATAACCTGCTTCTGCTGCTTTCTGAAAATATTCCTCAGCTTTCTGTATATTGGGGCTAACAACTCCTTTTGCTTCATAATAAGCTAACCCCAAAAAATAGTATGCTTCAGGGACTTGCATTGCTTCAGCCTTACGAAAATAATCCATAGCCTTAAACTCATCCATTTCAACTCCAAGACCATAGAAATACAGTTTTCCTAATCTGCATATACAGAATCCATCCTTTAATTGCGCTCCTCTCATACACCAAGTAAAATGCTCCTCTTGGCGTTCTGAATCATCTTCGATTAATCTAATAACATCGTGTATGGCATTTATATCATTTCTTTCTGCCGCTTTTATATAAAACTCCATCTCTCTGCCAGAATATGCTGCTGGAGCTTCACCTTTTTCTATCAATTGAGCGATCTTATAATAAGCTGGTGAAAAGCGTTGTTCAGCAGAAGCTAGATATAAATCCCAAGCCTTATGCTTATCTACATTTGTGCCAAATCCGCACTCATACATCAAGGCTAAATAATACAAGCCAAGACTATCTCCAAAATCAGCCGACTTAGAGAACCATCGAAAAGCTTGCTCATCTCCCTTATTATCAGGCATATTATAATAAATCATAGCTAAGCCATTCATACCATCGGGGTTACCCATTTGAGCTGCTTTATAATAAGCTTGCTGGGCTTTCTCCAGATCTTCATATTTTTCATCATACTGATAAAAAAAGCCTAACTCAAAATAAGCATCAATATATTTTTTATCTAACGCCTTTTGTATCCATTCAAGCCTTTTCTCTGGATTTCCTCTTTCCATCTCGATATATGAAAGCTTAATCATTGACCATTCATCGTCACGTTCTTCGGCCAACTGAAGATAAATTTTTTCAGCTTCTTCTTTGTCCATAGGCAGTCCATATCCATTATCCTTCATATACGCCATTTCTCCCAACGCCATAATATTGTTTTGAGCTGCCGAACTTTTATAACAAGAAAGGGCCGTCTCATAATTCTGCTCTACATAAGATCCATTTTCATACATGTTTCCCAATAAATACAGTCCGTATGAATTACCATTTTCTGCAGCTTTCTGAAACCACTCAAATGCCTTCTGGTAGTTACGTTCCTTAAGTTTTCCTCGATAATAAACCCTCCCCACAATAACTTGTGCAAAAGCTAAATTATCCTCCGCGTATGGCAAATATGTTTCTAAAATACCACCCCATAATTGATAAGTTCTTACCTTATTACAGAGTATATCACATAACAGATTTTGGGCTTCTGCATGATTTGCTACTGCCAATTTTAAAAGCAAATCGGATGCCTCCTGATATTTATGATTGCGATATAAATTCACAGCCTCTTGATATAATGCAGAATTAGTACTAGCCTGACTTACTACAGCTATTTTATCAACAGCCTTGATATCTGTATTCTCCACACCTCTAGACTGATTTCGTTCACCTGATACCGCTACAGGTGGGCGAACTTCGTTAAGCAAAAGCATCTCCAACACTTGGTCAATCTTCGAATCAATGATATTTAATACACTTGTAATCATGTGATCCCATTGAGCTTTATCATTAAGATAATTGCAAAGAGGCTGAGTCTCAGAAGGATGTATCTGTCTCTGATATATCCAATCAATTGTTCGTTTTGATTTTTCTGTAATGTTGCCAATAAGTAAAGGAACTATTTTCATATTGTTTTCCTCTACCTGTTTCTTAATCCAAACCAATTCTTTATTCACAATATAATCTGACGATACAAAACTCTCGCTTATTAATAAAATAGCGATATGTGACTGACTAATGTGATTATAAATTTCTTCATCCCATTTTTCACCTATAACAAGTCCCTCGTCAAACCAAATTTCTGCGTCAGAATTTACATGGCGTTTAATTCTTGGAATTAAATGAATATTTCCCGGACCTTCGAGTACCCATTCTTTATCTTCATGGGCATAGCTAATAAACACACGAGCTTTTGCCATAATTACATGCTATTAAGGAACTACCACCTTATTTTCGAAAACAGTACAGAGAAAGGTGGCATATCTCTTATACTATAATATTCATAATCAAAATTGTAAGTTTAAATTTTACACAATATTTATTAGTAAACTATCGTTTTATTTTCTCAATATAATATCATACCCTAACTTAATGACTAATTTAAGTGTGTCAAGGGCCGTGTGACGGTCATAATTCTTTTCCTCCTCCGACAATTGGCTGTAAGGTACAAGGCAAGGATGTTTCTTTTCTGCATCATCGCGCACTTCACCGTAAGTCCACCCTTGAGCCATGCGTGAATGTGCCCATACCTCGTGCACATTTTCAGCTATAAGTTCGGTAAGTTCATGAAGCGATTCTGGCAACTCTACCTTACTTAAATCCACCGGTGCAGGAATATAATCTGTATTATTTTCTTGATTCATACGTTCTTCTTATGATTGATTGAATATATAATTTCAGGCAATATTTTGATAAATCCTTCATCCAGATAAATCACTTTAGGATCTATTTGGCGCAGTCTATCGTAGGAGCATATGTCCAAATGCGCCATTTTACATCCTTTTAATTCTTCTTTACGCTCAAAGCTGTGGCTTGCTTCCTTCTGCTCATCGAGGGTCAAATAACGGAAACGCATCAAAAGCTGCTCTACAACCCAACGGTTATGCTCGGTAATCGACAATGTATGAACATGTTCTTCATCCATTTCAGAGGCACCCCGGTATTCTACACTACGAAGTTTGGTCCATATCGAGTTAGCACTATAGACATTACTCCAATATTTAGCTATCTGCGACTTTCCTCTCGTGGAAATAACCCGTGGTGACTCTATATCGTGTGCTTTTACTACTTTTTCATACATTTCATCGTATTTTTTGCTCAACACAGTGGCAATATACTCCTGGGTAGCAACCAGCCAACCGTCATATGCATCCTTCATCATACCAAATGCCTTCAATTGCTTGTAGTACTGGTTCATCCGATTGTGAATGGATATGCTGTCTATTACCGCAGAATTATGATATTGGTAAACCAATACCTGCACCGCATTCTCATACACCGCCTCGGGTAAATACAATGCCGCTGCCACACTCTGATTATCATTAGGTAAGCAAATGGCTACAGTGAATCTCTTATGTGTATCTTGCGCCATTGTCTGAAGATACTGGTGCACATCGTCATCCTCAATTCCCCGGCTAATAAATTCCCATTCTACATCAATAAAATCCTCTCCCAGGTAATACTCGTCAGATAAAGCCTCTTTCTGATTCCAATCCGTTTCTTCATACAATTTGTGCATATCTTCATCTTCCCGTACCTCTCTCCAGCGAGACAAAGCAAAAAGTTCCTTGAACCGCCCTTTGAAATATTTCATTTCGGTATGACAATGCTGATCGATAAAAGTAATCCGCGATTTAAGCCTGGAGTCACGAACAAAATTTGGATAATGGGCCAGACGGGCTGCTTCAATAGCTAAAGCTACCCCCATGCGGGACATTCCTACCACAACTAAATGCACCGTATCTTCTGATTCCACAAGTACCGGTTGTCTGCCTTCCAATGGAAGATAGCCAGAAAAGTTTTCCTCGAACAGCAAGCGAGTATTCACGAACACACGTTGAGCCCACAGTTCATAAAAATTCATGGGCTTGAAATCAATAATATCTTTCACTTCATTGCTTATATCAGAATACTGAAAGATGGAGAAAGATGTCTGGTATTCAAACATCACACGACAAAGCAGACGACCACTTTTCTTTTTTTCATTTGCCTGAGACGAGTTAAATAAATTTCTCAACTGTTCGGCTATAATGTGCAGACAATTCAGATTCAAGGCATCGTGATTATTTTCATAATTATTATCTTCCATACTATCTCCCATGATGAAAACCTCAATCGCATGAGCAGGATGTAATTGTAAATCTAATATATCATCCTTCGAAGTACGATCACCTGCATAAATTATTACCTTCCGTTCTTCTTCAGCTGTCAGATACGAAAGTAGGCGACTCCGCAGTTCTTCCACATTCTTATTAGTCTGTACCACTACATAATCCAATGCTTCATAGCGTTTCAACGACTGACGAATGATACTAGGGACCGACTCATGTGCTCCGATAATAGCCACAAATTGTTTGCGCTTTAATGTCTCATCGTAACGAGCCAATCCACACCTCCATTTATCGACAAAACGGTCGTACCAACCAACAATGGATGAAATCAGAAAACCGTTCATGAAAATACTTCCCGAGATAGCCAAAAAAAATGCGATGAAACGTCCGCTGCCTGGTGAAGCCATATTCTGACTACCAGGATCAATAAAATGATATAACACGGCCCATGGTAGGGAAAACGTGCTATGTTCATCCCGGTCCATTAGAAAAGAAGAGTGAAACATTCCACAACATTCCATTATAAATAGTGTCGTACATACGATTACAGGTATACACAGCACGAACAAAAATATAAAAAATACAGTTGACAATTTCCCTTGGACCAGCCATCGGTCAAGACCAACTCTCCGCCGGAAAATTTTTGTAAAGATTCTATGAAGCGTTTTTCTAAACATCATTTTCTTTTTTAATCATCTAATACATATTTGTCAAAAAAAGAATTACACGTTTCTACACAATTTGCCAAGTAATTCTTTATCTTGTGCAATCATTTCATTCATCTCAATATGCGTACACGCCTCTTCGCGTAAAAGCCGCGCAGTAGAAGATTGTTCTGATAAATTCCATGTGAGCAACACTACATGAATCTTCAGCGATTTTAACTTTTTAACCAGCATTTCATGGTCAGCATCCCCCGTAATCAGCACTACATAATCAAACTCCCGATATACGGAAAGTTCATAAGCTTCCAGTGCAAACCATACATCTATCCCCTTTTCAATAATCGTAATATCCCCATCTCTCTGTACCTCTCGTAGGTGTTTGTAATGAAAAATCACATCGTTCTCTATAAGACTATCTTCAAACTTTCGTTCAGAAAATAACAAATGCTTACTATTAGCATCATTCACCCGATAACGTCCTCGGAAATAATGACTTTCTGTAATGTAACAATTGGCTATTTCTAACCCACTTCGATTCGCAATTTCCGCACGAATAAAATCAAACAAAGATTTGATTTTAATATTTAAAGACAATTGATCGGATAGGGCCTCATTTATCTTTGAGAAATATCCCCCATCAATGAAAATACCGATTGATTTAGATTCTGTTATCATTATTTTTATATGTTTTCGATAGTAATACTGCAAGGTAGGATATCTTTCAATAGTAGGCAACTGAAAATAAAAGAAAAATCATAGGTATGTATCTAAAACATATTTTTCATATAGCGTCATTTAATTGCAAGAATCAACTAACCGTTTTTAGGAGAACAGATTTGTTCAAACTCTTTCATAGTGAAATGAAACCAGCGCATAACAAACAAGCGTATGGCCCAATAGGATATCAGCACACAATTCTGCGGACAATCTCCACTTTTTTCGCAAATGAAAATTTACGAAAATCCTCTCATATCCGGACTGTACACCAGTCTATTTAAACCCGATACGCGGCTCTGCGGGAAAATCTTTCCACACAAAACCCTGTACATCTTCCAGCAACACACATCGGCTCTCAGGCGTTTTCTTCGTCCCGGCCCGTTGCCAGCAAATCTCCGCAATGGAGTCGGCTATCAGTTTCATCGTGCGCGCATTGGCGTAACCCAACTCACGGCGGACACATAGTTTATGAAGATAGGCAGACAGATGAGCGGCAGCCTCGGCAGAAAGTGACAGTCGTTTTCGGGTGAGGCACTGCCCTAAAATCTGGAAAAGTTCCTCCGGAGTGTAGTCCTCAAAATAATACGTATGATTGAAGTCCGACAGTCCGGTAGACCGCAGACTTTGTGTCAGCCGGTGCGTACGGGAATCGTGCTCGGCAATGACCAGAGCATACGTGCCCGGCAAATCGGCCATCAGGGCACTCAGCTTGAAGCGCAATTCTTCCCCATTGAAACGGGAGTCGGGACGGGCAAAGACGGATGCGTCGCCATCGATGAACAGCAGTCCCTGGCGCGAGCGTATCATGGCCGACTTCAGTATCTCATCGGCCTTATGTTCCGAGGCGTTGTAGAACTCTTCTACCTTCACTTCCACCAAGTGCCCTTCTTCCAGGATGTGCATCGCTTTCAACAGGTCGCCGATGATTCCGGCCACCGTACTCTTGCCCGTGCCGGTATGGCCGACAAAGTTCCATCGCAACGAACAGCAGTCGGCATACGACCGCCCCGTCTGCCGCAGATGGCGGGCCACCTTCACCAAGTTATACACATTCTGCTTGACCTGGTTCAGCCCCACCATGCCGTCAAGCCGCTTCAATGCGTGTTCAATGGCCGCCTCATCGAACTCCTCGGCCACATCGGCAGCCTCATTGTCCGGTTGCGGGATGTCGCACTTGCGGATGGTGAGCAACGTCTGCTTGTCGGCCAGCCGCTCGGGCGAAAGTTTGAGCAAGCGTTCACCCATCCTTGGAATCACGATGTTGGAAATCAAACGGGTCACAAACCGGGCGTTTCCCCAGTCCGTACCGCCATGCGCCTTCATCTTGCTTTCAATCAGCATACGCAAGGAAGCCAGTGCGGCAGGCGTAAAATGATAATGCATCCTGTCGGCCACTCCCCGTGCGATTTCCAGCAGTTCGTCTGCCGTATAATCTTCGAAATGGAACACATAGGGAATGCGCGAGGCAAGTCCCTGGTTCATCCGGAACAAGGCTTTCATTTCTTCGGGATAACCGGCCAGCACGACCAGCATGTCGATGTGGTCACGTGCAAGTACCGTGAGCAGGGATTCGATGGCCCTGCGCCCGAAATCAGCCGGATTGCTCTCGTCATACAGCGTATAGGCTTCGTCGATAAACAGCACATTTCCTTTGGCACGCTTCAGCACTTCGGCGGTTTTCTGCTCGGTCTCTCCCACCCGGCTACCGACCAGGTCTTTCCGTTCCACCCGCACCACATGGCCCACGGACAGAATACCCAATGAAGCATACACCTCACCAATCAGGTCGGCCACCGTAGTCTTTCCCGTCCCCGGATTTCCCACAAACGCCATATGCAGCGGAGGCAGCTCGGACGGAATGCCCTGCTCATTTCTCAGCATCTGCATCCGCACCATTTGAAGATGGCGCTCGATGTTCTGCTTCAGCTGCGAAAGGCCTACCATGGACTGCAGTTTCTTCATCGGGCGGGTATAGTCTTTCACCCGCAAGGAAGGGATGTCTTCCTGCGTAATCGTCATCAGCTGTATCAGAGACGGCTCCTTTATGCTTCTCAGGCGGACTGACATGGACTGCAGGACGTCATCGGTCAGCAAACTCTTGATGTAACGCCCGTTGCCAAAGCTTTTATCCCGCAGATGGTAATCCCGCTGCACCTTGTTTCGCAAAGCCTTTCTAGCTCCCGGCGACAAAAAGTACCGGTTCTGCTCACAATAGGAATCGGCTATCTGCATCAGCTCGTCCACCGTATAATCTTCAAAGACATAACGGTTCTGACGGGGAATGCGGGAATCAAAGCCCGGATTCTGGGTAAAGAGCCCGTTCATTTCTTCCGTATATCCGGCCAGCAGCAGGGCCCAGTCCGTATCGTTGCCATTTCCCATCTCCGTAAGCAGGGTTTCCAGCACGTTCTTTCCGGGGTCTTTGGGGTCTTCGGGCTTATAAAGCAGATAAGCCTCATCGATGAACAGCACTCCTCCTCTGGCTTTTTCGAGCGCGGCCAAGGTCTTTTCCTGCTCGCTGGAATAGTTCTGCCCCAGCAGGGTGCTTCTTTTTTCACAGACCACGTGACCTTTGCTCAACAGGCCCAGTTCTTTCAGCATCTGGCCGTACAGACGGGCCACTGTGGTTTTCCCCGTTCCCGGACTTCCCATAAAGGCGGCATGCAAGGAGGGCAGCGGGGTATCGAGTCCCTTATTCTTCCGGTTCAGTGCCAGGCAGACCCTTGCCCGGTAGCGTTCCATCTGTTCTTTCACTCCCTTCAGGCCGACCATGTGCTGAAGTTCTTCAAACGGGTCGGATTTTTTCAACGAGACTTCCCATTCATACAGCACTCCCTCCACGTCTTTATCTGCCACCGTGAAGGAAGCGATATGCAGTATGAGATGGTGGAACCTCACTTCTACCAGGTATTTTCCTTTCTTCCAGGTCCAGTCCTCACCGGGTTCCCATACCGTTTGTAGAGAGAGGCGTATCAGTCCGTCGGGCTCCTCCGGCCGGTCTGCTGCCGCCAGCTTCCGGTGCGACAGAATTCTCCCCGTATCGCTGTAAAGCAACACCTCATAATCATCTGCCGGTTTCTTTTCGAGCAGGCAGAAAAAATCCACACAAAATTCAATGCGTTCCAGATGCCGCAGAGCAAACGTTTTCAAGGGCATCCCTTCTTTCTTTCCACCCTTTCCCGAGGGATATATGCGACAGGTCTTCACCGTTTCCACTTCAAAACTGGAGGCATTAGGTACAGGTTCTTTTACGGGTGCAGCGGGTTCATCTTCTTCGTCCGGTTCATCCTCGTCCCAATCTTCTTCTGACACACTTTCCGAGTCTTCCCCTTTTTCTTCCTCTTTCTGTTCTTCCTCGGAGCAGCCGGCTATAAATTCTTCCAGCAGACGGTCGAATTCCTCGTCATCCGGTTCATCGTCCGTATCGTGTGCAGGAGCAGCCGGTTCGGAGAAAAGGAACTGTTCGCCTGTTACATTGTGGACTACCGTAGCACCGAGCTCTTCCCACACGGGAAGCATGTCGTCAAAATTAATGATACTGTAATTGCACAGAAGCAACAGCCGGATGGAAAAAGGAGGTTCCGGAAAGAAACGGGAATAAAAAGTCTGTGCCCGCCGCAACGCATACAGGGGTGACTCCCGGTGTGAAGATTCAGAAAAATACAAAGGTGGTTCATTATTATAGGATTCCTCATCGGCCAGCCAGGACTCGACGCGCTTGTCGGGTGGAAGGAAGTCGCCTTTCACCAGCAGCAGTTCACTCTCCGTCATGTACACCACATCCGTCAGCGGATTGGAAAGCGACAACTTGCGGGCTCCACATTCGGTTTCCAGTGCCTGCAACTTTTCCCTCAGATTCTCTGCATGTATATCTTTCAGTACGTCGGCAAACGACAGCGTATTTTCCATAGTTCTAAATATTACGACTTATGAAACGCAATATAGAAATTTTTTCTTACATTTGGCCATAAGATATACTATTTTAGCACTATGGAAAACAGCATAAAACTATTGATTGTCAAATTCAAGAACCAGCTGACACACGATGAGGTGAAATATTTCCGCGGGGCCGTGATACGCAGTCTCCCGGAAAAGGATGTATTGTTCCACAATCATGGAGAGGAAGGCTTGCGCTATGCCTATCCGCTCATTCAGTACAAACGCATACAGAACTGTGCCGCCATTGTCTGCCTGAATGAGGGAACAGAGGTCATCGGAGATTTTTTCTCCACCTACCAGCCTCACTTCATGATAGGGAACCATCCGGTCAACATGAAGATAGACAGACTGAGCCCGGTATTTTCCGCCATTGCGCAGACAGACAAGCAGATGATGACCTACCGGTTGACTCGCTGGCTTCCTCTCAACGGGAAAAACTATTCCGTCTATCACCAGCTGGAAGGAATTGCAGAGCGTGTGTTGTTTCTGGAAAAGATACTTGTGGCCAATATCCTGGCTTGTACCAAAGGACTGCACATTCACCTAGAGAAACAGTTGGTCTGCAAGATACAGCACATCGCAGACAGCTATCCGGTGACGCACAAGGGCATCAGGTTCATGGCATTCGACCTCACCTTTACGGCCAACATCGCCCTGTCCGACTACATCGGCATCGGAAAGAATGCCAGCATGGATTGTGGAATCCTCGCGCAGGTTCAAGGATTATAGACCGCAAAAACGGAGGTAATGAAACGCTTCATATACATATTTATCACGCTGCTTGGAATGATTTCTTATGCCGGAGCACAAGAAACTCTTCCCTGCAGGGGGACTGCGACCACCGTATTGAATGTGCGTTCCGGTCCCGGCACCAGTTATGCGCGCGTCGGACAGCTCAGTCGCGGACAGGAGGTCAATGTCATCAAGAAATCAAGCAACAACTGGGTACAGATTGAGTTCGGTTCACAAAGGGGATATGCCTACTCCAAATACCTGAAATTCTCTCCATTACCCCAAAAGGCAAACTCTCCGCCAGCCAAATCGTCTTCCGGTTCCTCTTCATGGAGTTTCTGGTCGGTAGTATGGAACATCATTACCTGGGGACTGGGTATTTATTTGGGACTGGTGGTACTGTACTGGCTGCTAAAAATACTTATTATCTCCTATTTCATCGTATCGGCCTGCCTTACCTTTACGTTCAGGCTGTTAAGCCTTCCTTTCTTCTGGCTGAATGCCCTGCAGCGATACCTGGCAAAGCCCTGGTTTATCTTCTTCAAGAAAAACCGTTTCAGCAACGCCACCAATGAGAACCTGCGTTTCGTGTTCTATTTCCTGCAATTTCCGTTCTATGTCCTGCTGTTCCCACTGAGAATTGTCAATGCCGTCTTTTTCAATCTCCTGGTGCATTGTTCCTTCGAAATGTTCAACTATGTGATGGAAGTGTTTTTACCCTCAGAGGACAAGGAAGGCCACGACGATTTTATCCGATGGATTTTGTTCTTGCCTTACAGAATCACCAAATACGTAGTATGGCATGGCTCGCTGACAATCATTGAAAGTGTGATATGGACGGTAATAGAAGTTTTTTTACCCACTCTGACCCTCTTTCACGGCACCTCCAACGAAGCAGCCGAAGCCATTGTGGCATGTCCTAACCGGGGAAGCTACCGGGGACGGGATGTGGGTATCTGGCGCGTAGGTGGCGGCAATTATGCAGGAAACGGCATTTATTTTGCACCGGCACGCAGTACGGCCCGACATTATTCCGCAGGAGCCATCATCGTCTGTCGCGTAACACTGGGAAGTACGCTCGACCTTGGCATGGCGCCTTATCATGTGTATTATCAATGCGGGAAACCCAACGCACTGGAAGCCACCCGCTGGGGACTGGAGAATAATTATGTGACGGGAGAATGGTGGCGTCCCGATGAAGGATGGTGGGAATACTGCATGTACGACTGGCAGAACCGCTACAACTACAGCTGGCGCATACGTCCACTTTATGTAATCGACCTTGATAGCGGCTACATACAGCGCATCCCCGGTGGCATGTGTCACTGGCTTTTCCGGAAAATGGTCATCATGGACCTGCTAAATTCCATGCTCGGCGATTAAAAAAATGCGGGGAACGGCTTGTCTACCATTCCCCGCTTTTTCATATTGTTTACAACGCAGCCTTCAGAATAGAAAGGATGTCCTGTTCGTTCAGCGGAGCAAACGTGCCCGGTGCGTCCAGTCCCTCATTCACGGCAATGTGGTGTGCCATTTCTTCCAGACGGGAATCGTCGATGCCTACCTCACGCAAAGTCATCGGCATGCCCAAGCTCTTGAAGAACTGTGCGGTACGTGCGATGGTCTGCTCGGCAATTTCCGACGGAGCCTGATCGGCAGCCAGTCCGAACACGTTCACACCAAATTTCACGATGCGTTCCTGTGTGCGCTCGTTGAGCACGTGGCGCATCCAGTGCGGTGCGATGATGGCCAGACCTTCTCCATGTGTAATGTCATAATATCCCGACAGGGCATGTTCGATGCCGTGCATAGGCCAGGGAGAACCGCCGGTACCGAGGGCCAGCAGGCCGTTGCAGCCAAAGGTGCAGGCATACATGATTTCGGCACGTGCTTCGTAATCGTCCGGTTTCTCCAGTGCTATCGGAGCATATTTCATCAGGGTCTTTACCAGTGTTTCACAGAAACCGTCGGCCACGGAATTGGAGGCATGAGTGAAATACTGTTCCATCACATGGTTGATGGCATCGGCCACTCCTGCCGCCGTGTGCTTGGCATTGACCGTGAAGGTATAGGTCGGGTCAAGGAAAGAGCAGGCCGGGAACAGATGCGGGTCGATATAGGCCACCTTGTCGTTGGTCTCCGTGCGGGAGATGACTCCTCCGGCATCGTACTCACTACCCGTAGCGGCCAGAGTAAGAATGTCCACAATCGGCAGTGCAGCCAACGTAGGAGCCTTGCCGATAATCAGGTCCCAGGTCTCGCCATCGTATTTGGCACCTCCGGCAATGGCTTTCGAACAGTCGAGTACCGAACCGCCACCCACAGAAAGAATCACGTCAATCTGCTGTTCCTTGCAGATGCGTACACCTTCCACAACACTGGTAGAGTATTTCGGGTTTGGTTCGATGCCACCCAGTTCAAAGATTTCAAAGTCTTTCAACAGTTCTTTCACGCGGTCGTACAAGCCGATACGCTTGATGCTTCCGCCACCGTATGTCAACAGGATGCGACGTCCGAACGGGCGCATCACCTCTGGCAGTCCAGCCACTACATCCCGGCCAAAAATCAGACGGGTCGGGGTTTGATAGTCAAAGTTCTTCATTGTTTGTTCCTTTTTGTCATTTTAATTATGGATGTGGCAAAATTACGCAAAAGAAACCATAGACAATGATACAAATTACCGATGTTTCTACCCCAATGCTCGATTTATCTTTTTTTCATAAGTCCCATCATTGTATGTTTACATCAGGTCAGGGTTGTCGGACATATTCTCACCCTGCCGGCTGCAATTCGCCCGATGCGGCCATGCGGTGTAGCTCTGTTCTTCCTTCGGCGGTACAAACGCCCGCCAGATAGGTCAACACGGCATTGCTATACGTAAGGGCACGCTTCGGTTCCTCATAAGGGGCAAAAAGTGCATAAAGCAAGGTGTTTTCAAAAAACATGAAAGCCAGCTCAAAATTGCTTTCCAGCTGTATCAGCTTTTTCTGCTGAGCTTCACGAAACAGGCTGGCACACTTTTCATGCAGAGGTTCACGGTATTCCCGACTGAAAAGTGCCAGGGCTTCCGGGTATTTCACAATCTCCCGGCAAAAATCGGCCGACAAGATTCCCGAAAGGGCATACGTCTGATAGTTCAGATAGACAATGGCCTCCAGACAGTTCAGCGTGCGGCATTTCTCTTCTATCTGCTTTCTGCTTTTTTCTATCTGAAAAGACACACAGGCTTCCAGCAGTTCACTCTTGCTCAAGAATACCTGATAAAGCGTCCGTTTGGAAATGTGCAGCGCTTCGGATATGCTGTTCATGGAAGTGGCCTTTATTCCGTTCTTATGGAAACAGCCTGAGGCTGTCCGGATAATCTTTCTTCTCAACACTCGTGGGTCCATAATTTCTTGTTTTCGTTTGGACAAATATCACGGGATTTTGCAGAAACTCGTTTGTTCCATACCGTTTTTCTTTTGTCACCTTCACGGCCCGGACAAGCGTTTAAATTTTTTTTGAATACGCCTTCCGGTTTGTTCACATTCCTTGAATCTGCCACACGGCTGTAGGTATTCCCGAGAATAAGTATTACATTTGCCTGAAAATAAAATTGACAGATGATGAAAGAAGAAGTGATAGAACTGGACACAGTGGATAAATACAACAAATTCTTCAAAGTGGAGACGTATCATCCCATGGTTACCGTGGTAGACCTTTCAAAAATTACTCAGCCTGCACAGCCATTTACCATAAATTATGGTATCTATGCCTTGTTTCTGAAAGATACGCTCTGCGGAGACATTACCTACGGCCGGCAGCCTTACGACTACCAGGAAGGAACCATTGTCTGTTTTGCACCGGGACAGGTGGCTTCCATCCACGCGCAAGAAGGAACGCGTCCCACCGGATACGGACTGCTCTTCCACCCGGATTTTATTCGCGGTACCCAACTGGGACATGACATCCGGAATTATTCTTTCTTCTCTTACGAGGCCCGCGAAGCCTTGCACCTCTCAGAAGAAGAACGGCACACGGTGATAGACTGCCTGCATAAAATCGATACGGAGCTGAGACGTCCTGCCGACAAGCACAGCCGGCGACTGATTACGGCCAACATCGGACTGCTGCTGGATTACTGCATGCGTTTCTATGAGCGACAGTTCACCACACGCGAAGCCTCCAACAAGGACATCATCGTACGCTTTGAGCAGCTGTTGGATGAGTATTTCGACGGACAGACACCTCAGGAAGAAGGATTGCCTACGGTGAAATATTTTGCCGAACGGGTATTCCTCTCGCCCAACTATTTCGGTGACATGATCAGTAAACAGACGGGTAAGACGGCTTCCGAATACATCCAGTCAAAGGTAGTGGAAAGAGCCAAGGATATGCTACTTTCTACCACCAAGCCCATGAGTGAGATTGCCTACAGCCTGGGCTTCCAGTATCCGCAGCACATGAGCCGCATGTTCAAGCGGGTGGTAGGTCACAGCCCCAATGAATACAGAATGCTGCAAAGGGGCTGAACCGTCTTTTTACTTGTTCTTCTGATTATCCTCCGCATACTTTGAAGGAGACACGCCGAACATATCCGTAAAATGCTTGCGGAACGTGGGCAGGTCATTGAAGCCCACGCGCTCGGCTACCTCCGTGACCGGGAGACTGGTTTCCATCAACAGGAATGCGGCCTGCGTCATGCGGATGTGGCGAATCAGTTCCACAGCCGACAGGTCGGTGTGCTGTTTCAGTTTGCGGTAGAGCGTAGCCTGACTCATGTGGAGTTCTCCGGCCAGCACCTTGACATTGAACTCCGGATTGCTGGCATGGCCCTCGATGCACGACAGCACTTGTTGCATGAACTCACTTTCGGTGCCTTCGGTTTTCTCTGTCGATACGGAAGAAGCATGCAGCAGCGTGCGGGTGTAAATCTGCTTCAAGCGACGGCGCATGTCGAGCAGATGGGCCACCTTAGCCAGCAGCACCTCCGGATTGAACGGTTTACGTACATAATCGTCGGCTCCGCGATAAGAAGCTTCCACACTGTCCTTATCCTCTGCCTTGGCCGTGAGCAGCAGAATGGGAATGTGAGCCGTTTCCTTCCGCTTGCGCAACTCGGCACAGCAGGTAAAACCGTCCATCACCGGCATCATTACATCCGACAGTACCAGGTCGGGCACTTGTTCTACGGCCACCTTCACTCCCTCTTCCCCGTTCTCCGCTTCCAGTACCCGATAGTATTTCTTCATCAGGTCGCGCAGGTAACGGCGCATGTCGGTATTGTCTTCTATGATAAGCACCGTCTGGCGGGCGGCGGTACGTTCTTCCTCCGTTTTCTGTGAGGTTTCTTCCGCTTCCGGCAACAGCATCAGGTCTGAGATACTTTCTCTTCCCTTTTCTTTATCATCCGCGTCCGGAGTTTCATCCCACGTGCAATCGTCTTCTTCGAAATGCGATTTTCCTTCGGGCAGGTACACAGCGAACGACGTTCCTTTTCCCGGTTCACTCTCCACGTTCACCCGTCCGTGATGCATCTCCACAATATGCTTCACAATTTTCAGTCCCACTCCCATGCGGGTAGAAACTGCCGGATCTGCATCGCCGGTTACGAAAGGCTCAAAAATGTGTTGCAACAATCCGGCATCTATTCCCTTTCCGGTGTCCGTCACCGAAATGCAGCAGAAAGGTTTCTGGTCGAATTCCTTCCGTTCTACCGAGAGACTGATTTTTCCTCCTTCGGGTGTATATTTAAAGGCATTCGAAATCAGGTTCTGGATGACTGATGAAAGTTTCTCCCGGTCGGCCCATATCGTAATATGTTCTGACCCCTGCACCCATGCATACGTTATCCGGCGTTCGGCTGCCAGCGGCTGAAAACCTTCTGCCACATCCCTCATCAGGAATAGCACATCCACTGCAGACAGACGCAGCTTCACCATGCCGGCTTCTGCTTTCTGGATATACAGCAAACGGTCGGTCAGGGTATGCAGTCCTTCGGCATACTTGAACATGACAGACAGACGACTATAAAACGGATGTGCGGGTGTAATTTTGAAGAGCAGTTCACGCAGCGGAGACAAGATAAGGGTAAGCGGAGTGCGCAGTTCATGGGCTGCCATCGTGAAGAAAGCCTCACGCTCCTTACGAAGTTCCACTTCCTTGTTACGTTCCATATTGACCGTAAACAGTTCATGCTCCAGACGCAGTTCGTATTGTATCCGCTTTTGCTTCAACCGCACACGATGCAGGTAAATCAGCACGATACTGATCAGGCCAGCCGCCACTAGCAGACGGAACCAGAGGGTTTCACTCCAGTGAGGAGCAATCACCACCTTCAGGGTACTGACATCCCCTTCACTCTGGTCCTGGAAAATGGTCTTCACCTGAAAGGTATAGGTACCGGCCGGCAGACGATCGTACGAAATTTTTTCTCCTTCATCGGCCATAATCCAATCCTCCTGATAAGGATACAGGCGGAAAAGGTATTTCTGGAGTTTGGTCAGATAGAGCAGATTGGTAAACAGCAGAGAGAAACTGCGGTTCTCATGCGTCAGGTGCAGTTCGGAAGTATAAAGCAACGACTGGGGCAACACCACCTGCCCGTTGACCTTCTGCCCGATTTGCACGGGAGTGTGGTTCACTTCCAGGTCGGTAAAAATCACCCGTCCCTTTTCTTTCGGATAATTAAAGCGAAGGTCGGAAGGACGGAAATAAGTCAGCATGCTGTGGTTTCCCCAGAAAAGAAAATCCTTGCCGAAAAAGACGGAACGGTTGCTACCCGAAATGTAATAGTTATAAAATGACTGCAAATGACGGCTCAGGCGGGAAATACCGGAGTTGGAACCTACCCAAAGAGAGTGGTCGTTGTCTTCGGCCAGTGCGGTCACAAAATTGCTGCACAACCCCTGAGCGGTAGTATAACGGGTCAGGATGCTGTCTCCTTCCGGCGAACAAGCCACCAGACCGCTTCCGGCATATCCTGCCCACAGCTTCTTGTCTGTCCCATACAGCAAGGCACGGACTTCGATTTCCGTATCCGGCATACCGGCTCTGGCTTCGTATCCGGCATGTGTCCGCAGCACCTTGGTACCACTCATCCACAGCCGAAGCAAGCCTCTTCCAGTTCCCAGCCACAAAGTCTGATTATCACCGGCTGCCAACGCACGTATATGGATGTGATCCGGGATTTGCGGATTACTCCAGCTGACGTGCGTTGAAGTTCCCCGCTGAAAGTCCACCCAGTATAACCCGTCGCTGGTACCCGCCCAGCACTGTTCGTCCGAAACCATAAGCAGGCTCCATACCACCGGAGAAGGTTGTCCGGAGGTGCCAATCCGCATGTCATCCCACTTCCGGTCTTTTCCGTAACGAAGCACCCGTCCGTCCTGCGTGCCGAACCAGAAACCTCCATTCTTGTCCGACGAACTGCAAAGCACGGTTTTCAGGCCCGGGATGCCGGTATCAAATGATTCAAACGACAGCGAATGTGATACGTCAAAAGGCTGCGTGCTCCGCAACACGCCCTTATGAAACGTAGCCAGCCAGACGTAACCTTCTTCGTCCATCTGGATGCCGCAAATTTCATTGGAACGTGTCTGTGCATACTGGTGATAAAACAGCTGGCGCAAGTCGGAAAACAGCACCCCTCCTCCTTCCGTGCCAATCCACAGCAATCCTTCCTCGTCGTAATAACCCGAAATCATGCGTGTCTCGAAATATTGTTTCCCGTTATGAAGGAAAGACTGAAAATCGCGCAACTTGATTTCCCGTTCCGGCGTAAGACTCAACAAAGTATATCCGTTCCATGTAACGGCCAGGTACCGGGAATTCCCTATCGGGAGCAAACGAAAGACATCGTTATGCGACAGCTGCTCCCCCATTCTTTCTGAAATATACTGCCAGTGATGCAACTTTCCGTTTGTCAGGTCGTAACCATACAATCCGTCGCCCACGGTAGGAATCCAGATGAACGAATCACCGTTCAGCAAAGAAGATACCCACCTGCCGGACGACAACTGCCCGTCACAAACTTTCTTCAACTGCCTTTGTCCGGGCGTAAAACGATAGACAGTTCCATTCCGGCTTGCACAATACAGCATCTTCCCATCTTCTCCCATACACAGCACCACAAACGGATCGCTTTGTGAATTGTTTACCACATGACGCACAGAGACAAACGCTGTGTCCTGCACATAAGAGGACGGAAAATTCACCTCCGACAATTCACCGGAAGATACGCCCCAGCAACTGCCGTCAGAATCGGCCACAAAGTCGGCGAACATCACAGGCTGTTTGCTCACCGAATCGCACACGGGAAGAAAGCGTTCGTATTTCTTGTCGAACAAGAACAGGTTCTGCTCCGAACGGAGAAGCAGGTAATCCGTATCCAGCGATACCACCCTGTCAATTCTCCGGTAAGAGATTCCCGGCATCCGGAACACTTTGAAAGTATGTCCGTCGTAACGGTTCAGTCCGCTGCCGGTTCCGAACCACATGAAGCCTTCCGTATCTTTTGCCACGGAATGAATGTCATTGTCCGACAATCCGTCGTTCATGTTCAATACCTGAAAATCCTTCTCGGAAAGTGTCTGTGCACCCGCCGGAAGAAGCGAGAAAATACAAAGGAAAGATACAATGAGCAGGCAGTATATATTTTTCATTTCTCAGATTAAGCTATGTAATGGTTACGCAAAGAAACAAAAATCTTGTCTAAAAAGTCAGAATATCGGTAAAAAAAACAGTTTTTACCCCCATAAAAATGCAGATAAGAAGAATACCGACTGTTAATGCAACGTTTACCCACCGCCCTTACACCATTTATTTCGGAGATTTGCGACAAGAAAACCTGCCAACTTGTTTAACCATCTAAATATAAACTTTAATCTTAAAACCATGAGTCACATGAAAACACAATTCATCTCTCTGCTCATAGCCTTGCTGGCGGGACTATTACCACTGCAAGCGCAACAGGTGAGCATCTCCGGAATTGTTACAGACAAGAAACTGAATGAGCCCATCATCGGAGCTTCAGTAGTAGTTAAAGGTACAAGCAACGGTTGTATCACCGACCTGGACGGAAACTTCCAGCTGAACAACGTTGCTTCAGGAAGTACATTGGTAGTTTCCTACATCGGTTATCAAACTCAGGAAATCCCCGTACAAAAAGGAAAGACTTCTTATCAGGTCACTTTGTCGGAAGATACTCAGACACTCGATGAAGTGGTAGTAGTAGGTTTCGGTACACAGAAGAAAGTGAACCTGACCGGTGCCGTGGCTTCGGTAGACAACAAGAAACTGGAATCTCGTCCGGTAACATCTGTAGGTCAGGCTTTGCAGGGTGTCGTTCCAGGATTGAATGTGAGCATTCCTGATGCCGGTGGTAAACTGGATGCCAATCCTTCTTTCAACATCCGCGGTACAGGTAACTTGGGAACAGGTTCCAGCGCTTCTCCCCTCGTGCTGATTGACGGTGTAGCAGGCGACCTGAACCAGTTGAACCCGCAGGACATCGACAACATCTCGGTATTGATGGATGCGGCTTCTGCTGCCATCTACGGTTCTCGTGCTCCGTTCGGTGTTATCCTGGTTACAACCAAGAAAGGAAAGCAGGGTAAGACAAGCATCTCGTACTCTAACAACCTGCGCTGGTCTCGTCCGACCAACATCCCCGACATGCTCGACGCTTACACCTTTGCACAGTACTTCAACCGTGCCATCGACAACACAGGTTCCGGTGAAGCACACTTCTTCTCGGACATCACAATGGATCGTATCCAGCAGTACATGCGCGGTGAGATTACTACCACTGCCGACCCGTCTCTTTCACAGAACGGTAACTGCTTTGCTTTCAACCAGAACTCCAATGACAACCAGAACTGGCCACGCAACTTCATCGACAAAACCGCTTTCGGACAAGAACATAACGTAAGCTTGTCGGGTGGTAATGAAAAAATACAATACTACGTGTCGGGAGCATTCCTGAGCCAGGACGGACAGATGAACTACGCAAACGACAACAAGAAACGTTACAATGCCAGTGCCCGCATCAGTGCAGAAATCACCAAATGGATGCGTCTGGAATTCAACAGCCGTTTCATTCGTGAAGACATCGGCATGCCAACCTTCCTGAAACTGTACGGCGACCGTTTCTTTGCTGAAACTACCAAGCTGCACCCCAACATGCCGCTTTACGACAACAACGGTCACTATACCCGTAACCCGAAACTGATGCAGCTGACTTCAGGCGGACGTTCCAATACGCAAGATGATACCTACTTCACACAAGGTAGCCTGATTCTGACCCCAATGAAGGGACTGACCATTCACGGTGACCTGGCTCTGCGTACAGGCAGCTTCGAACACCTCTACAATGTAGCCAGAGTATATCTCTATGACAAAAACAACAATCCTATTCCAGAACAGTGGCTGGGTGGTGACGCCGACCTGGCAGCCGGTAAGACATGGGCTTACAGCGAACAGCAGCGTGAAACAATGATTACCACTTCACTTTATGCCGACTATAGTCTCAATTTCCTTGAAAAGCATAATTTGAAGGTAATGCTTGGTATGAACAGCGAAAGCTACCGCTACAACAACGTATGGGCAAAACGTTCGGACGTGATGAACGATAATAATCCCGATGTCAATACATCTACCGGTACACAGAGCAACGGTGCTTACCGTGGAGAATGGGCTTCTTTAGGTTATTTCGGCCGTTTGAACTACGACTTTGACGGACGTTATCTGTTTGAATTCAACATCCGCCGTGACGGTTCTTCCCGTTTCCAGGCAGACAGCCGCTGGGCTACATTCCCGTCTGTATCTATCGGTTGGAACGTTGCACGCGAGTCCTTCTGGGAACCGCTGAGCAAATGGGTCAACACATTGAAACCCCGCTTCTCTTACGGTAGCCTCGGTAACCAGAACACAGATTCTTACTATCCAACTTATGCTATTCAGAATGTAACAGTAGGTAGTCCTGACGCAGGCGGACGCTGGTTGCTCGATATGGCCAACAAATCAAACATCGCAGGTGCACCGGGACTGGTAAGCTCCCTGCTGACTTGGGAACGTGTATACAGCTATAACTACGGTGTAGACTTTGGTGCTTTCAACAACCGTCTGAGCGGTTACTTCAACTACTTTATCCGTGACACGAAAGACATGGTAGGACCGGCACAGGAAATCTCTCCGATTGTGGGTGCAGAAGCTCCTAAACGCAACAATACCTCTTTGCGTACCAAAGGATGGGAATTCCAGTTGAACTGGCAAGACCGTATCGGTGAATTCAACTACAATGTAGCATTCAATCTTTCTGATTCACGTACCAAGATTACAGAATACCCCAATGCCAGCAAATCACTTTCCACCTATTACACCGGACAGTATTTAGGAGAAATCTGGGGATATGAATCTGTAGGTATGGCCAAAACTGACGAAGAAATGGCAAAACATCTGGAAAAAGTAGACCAGAACACCATTCCGGGTGTCACACTGGCTGCTTCAGGATGGAAAGCCGGTGACATGATGTATGCCGACCTCGACGGTGACGGAAAAATCACCAACGGTGAGAATACAGTAGACAACCCGGGCGACCGCAAAGTAATTGGTAACAACACACCGCGCTTCCGTTTCGGTTTGAACATCGGCGCTGAATGGAAAGGTTTCGACCTGAGCATCTTCTTCCAGGGTGTAGCTAAGCGTGATTATTTACTGAGTGGCATGGTATTCTGGGGTGTAGACGGCGACGCATGGTCTTCTACCGGATACAAAGAACACTGGGATTTCTTCCGTCCGGAAGGCGACCCGTTGGGTGCAAACACCGGTGCATATTATCCGCGTCCTCTTTGGAAATCTAACCAGAACCGTCAGAGCCAGTCACAGTTCGTACAGAATGCAGCTTATATCCGTCTGAAAAACTTGCAGATTGGTTATACCCTGCCGAAAGCATGGACTACCAAAGTCGGACTGGAACGTGTCAGAGTATTCTTCTCAGGCGACAACTTGTGGACAGGTACTTCCATCAACAAGAACTTCGACCCGGAAGCATTGTATCAGAACGGTATGACTTATCCGTTGAGCCGTACACTCTCTTGTGGCGTAAACGTAACCTTATAACCAATTAAAGCATCTATGATTATGAAACTGAAATATATATTTTTATTTTCGGCTACTTTGCTGGTAGGAACCTCCTGCTCAGACTTCTTGGATAAAGAACCTATTTCAGACAATGTAGACGGCAACTTCTTCACTGCCGAAAACCAGTTGGAGCCTTATTGCAACAACATGTATGGCTTACTGCCCGATCACGGCACAGGTACGGGTACTTTCGGATACTTCACTACAGACAACAACAGTGATGACATGACGACAGTAGATCAGGTGGATAATTTCCTCCCTCAGCGTATTCAAGTACCTTCTACTGGTAGCTATGACGGATTCAGCAACATTCGTAACTGCAACCTCTTTCTGGAACGTACAGAAGAAAACATAAAAAAAGGCACATTGAGTTTAAGTGACAACGTGAAGCATTACATCGGCGAAATGTATTTTTTCCGTGCCTATGCTTACTTCAACCTATTGAAAGCTTATGGTGACCTGCCCATCTTGACCCAAGTATTAAATGATGGGGACTATGCAGCCAACGTAGAAGCCAACAAACGTAAGCCACGTAACGAAGTAGCCCGCTTTATCCTGAGCGACCTGGACAATGCCAGTGAACGGATGTACTCCAAATCAAACAGTTTTACAGCTCATCGCCTGAACCGCGAATGTGCCTTGCTGTTCAAGTCACGCGTGGCTTTGTACGAAGCTACATGGGAAAAATATCATGCAGGTACGGCACGTGTTCCGGGTGGACCGGGATGGCCGGGTGATGCCGCTTCCTTCCATACTGACATGAACAAGGAAATTGAATTCTTCCTGGACGAAGCCATCAAGTCTGCCAAGGAAGTAGGTCTTGCATCTTCCTTATCACCGGATTATGCAAGCCTGTACAACCAGACCGACCTTTCTGGACAACGCGATGAAGTGTTGCTGTGGCGTATGTACAGCGAAGATGCCAAAGTACAGAATCAGGTAGTGGGCGCTACTCACGGATACGGTGCCATTGAAGTCGGTACAGATACTTACATCTTTGTTCACGGTGACAACACCGGATTTACCCGCTCACTGGTCGACAGTTACCTGATGAAAAACGGTCTGCCTATTTATGCAGACGGTAGTCTGTATCAAGGTGACAAGAGTCTGGAAAGCACCATGGAGAACCGCGACCCGCGCCTGGTAAGCTCTGTAGCAAAACCAGGTGACAAACTCATCACTTCCAATGGAAAAGACATCATGTACGGCTATCCCGGATTGATTGCTGCCAGTGGTATCCGCGTAACCAGTACCGGTTATATTCCTCGCAAAGGCTGGGTAGACAACGATGTAACCTACAACAGCGCTTATCCTTTGGCTCTGCCTATTTTCCGTGCAGCCGAAGCTTATCTGAACTATATCGAAGCTTACTATCTGAGATATAATACACTGGAAGATGAAACACTCGAAAATTTCTGGACAGAATTGCGTACCCGTGCAGGTGTAGATCCAGATTACAAGAAAACCATTGCAGCTACCGACCTGACTAAGGAAATCGACCTGGCCCGTTACTCAGGCTCCGAACTGGTGGACGCAACACTTTACAACATCCGTCGTGAACGCCGCAGCGAACTGATTGCAGAAGGCATGCGTAAGGATGACTTGTACCGCTGGCGTGCACTCGACAAGATGCAGAACTACTGGGTAGAAGGTATGAACTACTGGGATGAATTCCATACAGGCTTCGAAGCTGCTTGCACAGCCTGCAAACTTGACTATACAGCTCCTAACGAAGCATCTGTCAGCAAATACCTGCGTCCGCAAGGCAAGAACGAACTCGTAAACAAGTACAACGGCTATTGTTTCGAACAGGCCAACTACCTCTCTCCGTTGTCGTACGATGTATTCCGCATGTCAACTCCTGAAGAAGGTGGCGACGTTTCTACGTCGGTTGTTTATCAGAATCCGGGATGGCCTGTAAAAGCTGGTAGCTTTGCCAACCAGTAATGATAGAACTCTTTTAAATCTATTATAAATTAGGCGTGCCAAGGATTAAACATTTATTCCTATCTTTGGCACGCCTCTTTATCTAACTGAGACTTAAAATCACAATTACCTGAACTGAAGCTTGTTTTATCCCTGATATGAAACTGACACGACTCGTTTATACCTCTGCCTTAGGCGCCGTGCTTCCGTTCTCGGCATGTTCCCGCCCGGAATCCAAGCCCTCGCGTCCCAACCTGGTCTTCATCATGGCCGACCAGTTCAGGGGCGATGCCATGGGATGCATGGGAAAGGAACCCGTACAGACTCCGAACCTCGACCGTCTGGCTTCCGAAGGAATCCTCTTCACCGATGCCGTGAGCAGCTATCCGGTATCATCACCCGCACGGGCCATGCTGATGACGGGAATGTATCCGGCAGCCAACGGGGTGACAGGCAACTGTAACTCACAGAATACCCCCTACGGCGTGGAGCTTTCGGAAGAGGCCGTATGCTGGAGCGACGTGCTGAAGGAAGAAGGATATCGCACGGCCTACATCGGCAAGTGGCACCTTGATGCTCCGTACCGCCCCTACGTGGATACGTACAACAACAAGGGAGAAGTGGCCTGGAACGAATGGTGTCCGCCCGAACGCCGCCACGGATTCGACAAGTGGATTGCTTACGGCACGTACGACAATCACCTGAAACCGATGTACTGGGATACGAAATCCGGACGGGAGGAATTTTACTACGTCAACCAGTGGGGACCAGCCTACGAGGCCGACCGCGCCATCGAGTTCATCCGTACGGAAGGCACAAAAAACGACCATCCCTTTGCCATGGTGGTGTCTATGAATCCCCCGCATACGGGCTACGAACTGGTGCCCGAAACCTACAAGCAGCTGTACGACTCGCTCGATGTGGAAGCATTGGCTCAAAAGTTGCCCTACATTCCGGAAAAGGGCACTCCTGAAGGCGACTACTTCCGCGAGAACATCCGCAACTACTACGCCTGCATCACCGGAGTGGACGAACATGTGGGACGCATCATCCAGGCTTTGAAGGACTGCGGCGTGTACGACAATACCCTCATCGTCTTCACTTCCGACCACGGCGTCTGCATGGGCGGACACGGAGTGGAAGGCAAGAACGTGTTCTACGAAGAATCCATGCGCATCCCCATGATTTGCTGCTGGAAGAGCAAGCTGCATCCGCAGAAAAGTGACCTGCCCATGGCGTTTGCTGACCTGTATCCCACCCTGCTCTCGCTCATGGGAATGGAAGCACAGATACCGGCATCCGTACAGACACACAACTGGGGCCCACTGTTGCTGAACAAGGAAATACAAACGCCCAAAGAGGCTTTCCAGCCTTATTACTACTGCGTGCCCTCGGATTCTACTTCCGGCCGACGCGGCATCCGCACCGCACGCTACACGTATGTGACAGAGGTGGAAGAAGGCCAGCCCACGCACGTATGGCTGTATGACCGGCTTCACGACCCGAACCAGCTACACAACCTTGCGGAAAGCCAGCCGACTCTTTGTGATTCCCTGAAACGAACTCTTTCTTCATGGCTCGAACAGACCCATGACCCATTTGAAAAATACTTGAAACCATGAATATGAAAAAGACATTACTGACACTACTGACTCTGTTCGCCCTCTGCGCGACCACTACCGCAGCCCGTAATACCGACTATGAAGGTCCCTGCCCGGCTCCTCACCAGCTTAAATGGCACGAAGCCGAACTGGGCGTGGTGTTCCACTATGACCTACACGTATTCGACGGACTGGTGTACGGACAGGGTAACAACCGCATCAACCCGATTGAGGACTATAACATTTTCCATCCCGACCAGCTCGACACCGACCAGTGGATTCAGTCGGCCAAAGCTGCCGGAGCCAAGTTTGCCATCCTCACTGCCACCCACGAAACCGGTTTCGGGCTGTGGCAGAGCGACGTGAATCCTTACTGCATGAAGGCCCTGAAATGGCGCGACGGAAAGGGTGACATCGTGCGCGACTTCGTGAACTCCTGCCGCAAGTACGGCGTGCAACCGGGCATCTACATCGGCATCCGCTGGAACTCCCTGCTGGGTATCCACAACTTCAAGGCAGAAGGCGAAGGCGAGTTTGCCCGCAACCGCCAGGAATGGTACAAGCGCCTGTGCGAAAAGATGGTGACGGAACTCTGCACCCGCTACGGCGAACTCTTCATGATCTGGTTTGACGGCGGTGCCGACGACCCGAAAGGAATGGGGCCCGACGTGGAACCCATTGTGAACAAGTACCAGCCCAACTGTCTGTTCTATCACAACGTGAACCGTGCCGACCTGCGCTGGGGCGGTTCAGAAAGCGGTACCGTAGGCTACCCCTGCTGGTCGAGCTTCCCCTACCCGTACAGCCACAGCAACGCTACCGACGGAGTAACCGACCACAACAAGCTGCTGGCACACGGCGACCCCAACGGTAAGTTCTGGGTGCCTGCCATGGCCGACACGCCTCTGCGCGGATACAACGGACGCCACGAGTGGTTCTGGGAACCAGGTGACGATGACAAGGCCGTCTATCCGTTAGCCAACCTGATGGAGATGTACGAGAAATCAGTAGGCCGCAATGCCACGCTGATGGTGGGACTTACCCCGAACCCCGACGGTCTGATTCCGGAAGGTGACGTACGTCGTCTGCAGGAATGGGGTACCGAAATCAACCGCCGCTTCGGTCAGCCGTTAGCAGCGACTTCGGCCACCGGCAAGAAGAAAGTATCGCTCTCGCTCAGCAAGGTACAGCCCGTCAACTATTACCAGATTCAGGAAGACATTACCGGCGGCGAACGCATCCGTGCCTACCGAGTAGAAGCCCAGGTGAACGGCAAGTGGACTACCGTGGCCAAAGGTACTTCCGTGGGGCACAAGCGCATTGAATCCTTCCCTGCCGTAGAGGCTAAATCCTTCCGTCTGGTGATAGAAGATTGCACGGCTGAGCCCCTCATCCGAAACTTTAGCGTTTATCACGTAAATCCTTAATCTAAAGGAAGATATTATGAACAAAAATCTTTTAGCACTTCTCGGGATAGCCCCCGTGCTTTCCCCGTTGCATACCCTGGCCAACGACCGTCCCGACCCACGTCCGAACATCATTTTCTTCCTGGTGGACGACATGGGATGGCAGGACACTTCACTGCCTTTCTGGACAGAGAAGACCATGTACAACGAGCGTTACGAAACCCCTAACATGGAGCGTCTGGCCCGTCAGGGAATGATGTTCACGCAGGCCTACGCCTCGAGCATCAGTTCGCCCACCCGCTGCAGTCTGATGACCGGAGCCAACGCCGCCCGCCACCGGGTGACCAACTGGACCTTGCAGAAGAACAAGACCACCGATTCCCAAAGCGAGGTGCTGCAACTTCCCGACTGGAACTACAACGGCATTGCGCAGGTGGAAGGCACGAACCACACCTTCGTGGCCAAGTCATTCGTGCAGTACCTGAAAGACAGCGGCTACCACACCATCCACTGCGGAAAGGCACACTGGGGAGCCATCGACACTCCGGGAGAGAATCCCTGCCACTTCGGCTTTGAAACGAACATTGCCGGTCATGCGGCAGGCGGACTGGCTACCTACCTGAGTGAACTGAACTACGGACACGACGAGAAAGGTAACCCCACCTCGCTCATGTCAATTCCGGGACTGGAGAAATACTGGAAAACAGGTACCTTCGTCACCGAGGCCCTGACACAGGAAGCCCTGAAAGCCCTCGACAAGGCCAAGGAATACAACCAGCCTTTCTACCTCTATATGTCGCACTATGCCATCCACATCCCTATCGACAAGGATATGCGTTTCTATGACAAGTACAAGAAGAAAGGCATGTCGGACAAGGAAGCGGCCTACGCCTCCCTCATCGAAGGCATGGACAAGAGTCTGGGCGACATCATGGACTGGCTGGAAAAGAACGGAGAAGCCGACAATACCATCATCCTGTTCTGTGGTGACAACGGAGGATATGCCACCGGTAAGGAATGGAGAGATGAACCGCTCTACACGCAGAATGCACCGCTTACCTGCGGAAAAGGCTCGGCCTACGAAGGCGGTATCCGCGAACCGATGATTGTGAGCTGGCCGGGAGTGACTCAGCCTAATACCCGCTGCGACAAGTACGTCATCGTGGAAGATTATTTCCCCAGCATCCTCGAAATGGCTGGCATTACCGACTGGAAGGCACCGCAGACCGTGGACGGCGTAAGCTTCGTGCCCCTGCTCAAGCAGACCGGCGACCCGTCGGAAGGCAGAAGCCTTTACTGGAACTGTCCGAACTTGTGGGGCGAACAAGGCCCGGGCATCGGCGCAACCTGCACCGTACGTCAGGGAAAATGGAAGCTGATTTATTTCTACGAAACGGGCAAGAAGGAACTGTATGACATTCCGGCCGACATCAGCGAAAAGCACAACCTGGCCGAACGCTATCCGGACGTAGTGAAATCCCTCTCGGCCAACCTCGGCGAATTCCTCCGTAGCTCCGGTGCACAGCGCCCGTCGTTCAAAAAGACCGAAAAACCGTGCCCCTGGCCGGACGAAATCTGACCCTCAAAAAACGCCTTTGCGTTTCAGTGAGAACGCAAGTGCATTTCATACAAAACGTCCTTGCGTTTGGATTGAAACGCAAGGACGTTTTACTGAAAACTCCTTTACGTTTTATTTCAAGCGTAAAGGAGTTTTTTTTCGGAGTATAAACTCCGTATTTTTCAATGGTTCTCACCACATCGTAACTCCCAGAAAGCTACGGCCGAAGCAGCTGCCACATTGAGCGAATCTACCCCGTGTGCCATGGGAATACGTACCACATAGTCCGCTCCCTCGATGGCTGCTTCCGGCAGTCCGTCGCCTTCGGTACCCATCACCAGGGCCAGTCGCGGTTCCTCCTTCAGCGGCGGATAATCCAGTGGTACGGAACGGTCGGTCAGCGCCATGGCTGCCGTACGGAAGCCTAATTCCTTCAACCGTTCCAGTGGACGGTCTACCCACGTCCAGGGCATCAGGAACACCGAACCCATCGACACCCGCACCGCCCGGCGGTTCAGCGGATCGCACGAATCCGTGGTCAACAGTACGGCATCGATACCCAGTGCGGCTGCCGAACGGAAGATGGCCCCGATATTGGTGGTATCCACCACCCCATGAATGACCACTACCCTGCGTGCCCCACGGCATACTTCCTCCACCGGACGCGGAGCCGGACGCCGCATGGCACACAGCACACCCCGTGTCAGCGTATAACCGGTGAGCCGGGCCAGCAGTTCCCGGTCGCCCGTATAAATTGGCAGATGCGCCATGCGCTGCACAATGTCCGCTGCATCACCCGTAAGATGCTTCCGCTCACAGAGCAAGGACACGGGTTCATAGCCGGCCTCCAGCGCCACCCGAATCACTTTCGGGCTTTCGGCGATAAAGATGCCCCGCTGCGGGTCAATGCGGTTGCGCAACTGGGCTTCGGTCAGGGTGCTGAACACTTCCACTCCGGGATGCTCCAGCGAGGTGATTTCGATAACGGGCATAACGTAGACTTTTTTGAATGAACCGCAAAGTTACGACATCTGCCGCACATTCCAAGAATCACCCCACGGGAAAATCAAGTATCCCATTCACTCGGCTGCCGTATCCAGCAACGGAGCTTCCTCTTCCTCCAATCCACGAGGTCCCGTCCCCGGTCTCTCTCCTTCCGGCATCGGAGGCAATACCTGCGGTTTCATGGTCTGCCAGGTGGCATACTGTTCTTCGGTGAGAATCTTGCGGATTTTCTTCTCCCGCTTTTCCTGCTCCTTCTGCATCTTCTCGGCATGCTCCTTCATCCGTTCTTCCGGACTCATGCCTTCCGGAAATCCTCCCATTCCGGGGAATCCTCCACCCTGCGGTGGCATTCCACCTCCCATCGGAGGTCTTCCTCCCATGGGAGGCTGTCCGTTCATTCCTCCCGGGTGACGCTGCATCATGGCTTCCACTTTTTCCTTTTCTTCCTTCAGGAACAACTTGTAAATCTTCTTGTACTGCTTCTCCGTCAGGTTCAGTGCCTTATCCATCTCGTCGGTCCGTCGCTGGGCCGCCTTCTCCGGATTGGGCACTTCCTTCTTCTGCACTTTCTCCTGCGGGTCATCGTAGCGGACGTTCGCACTTGCATTCAAAGATGCACACATCAAGGCCATTCCGCAGGCCATCCACACAATTTTCTTCATCTTACTTACAATTTAAATGAAAACTAATCGGGAACAAATGTAGAAGTCGCCTGCTATTTTTTAAAATAGAATCCACCAAATGCGGTTTTCTGTCTACCAATTGGAAAGAAATCTCGTATCTTTGCCCTCAGTTTAACCAATCACACACGCTTTTATGGAAAAAGAAATAATACCAACCTGTGTGGACTGCAGCACACAGAACTGCAAATACAAAGACCGCACCTATCCTGATTTCTGTCCCACGGATAATCTGAAGGAGGAAGACCGCCAGTGGGCGCTGGAGCGTTACGACGAGGGACGCAACCGCGAGATTATGATTGCCAGTGCGGAAGTGGAATACGAAGGCTACTGCCAGTGGACCCGCGTGCAGGAAATCATGGAGTTTGCCCGGAAAATCGGTGCGCACCGCATCGGCATTGCCAACTGCATCGGCCTCATCCGTGAAGCCCGTATCTTTGCCCGTATCCTCCGTGCCAACGGCTTCGAGGCTTACTCGGTCATCTGCAAGGTAGCCGGCCAGCCCAAAACGTCGATGGGTATCCCCGCACAATGTGAAAGTATCGGTGCCGCCATGTGCAACCCGATTCTGCAAGCCCGTCTGCTGAACGAAGCACATACCGACCTGAACGTGGTAATCGGTCTCTGCGTAGGACACGACAGCCTGTTCTACAAATACTCGGATGCTTACGTCACCACCCTCGTAACCAAGGACCGTGTAACAGGCAATAACCCGACGGCAGCACTGTATACGGCGGATTCTTATTACCGGAAGAAGTTTTTTGGAGGGAAATAAAAGACTCTGACTAATAGTATATAAAAAAGGGAAGCAGCACATCGATACGCCGCTTCCCCTTTGTTATAATATTCTATTTCAATCACGCTACAATCCACCGCTCAATGCTTCGTGTCTCGTCACTGAAGTTTATTCCCACCTTTATCACCTTCCGGCTATCGGAAGCAAAAGCAGAGGCATAGCCCTTCTCCTCTATCTGCTGCATGGCTTCTTCTGCGGTACCGTTCAACTTGAACTCCATTACGTAGATGTAATCGGAAGTCTTGAGCACTAAATCTACCCGACCACGCGATGTGCGGTATTCCACCTCGGTGTGGAAACCCATCAGCTTGAATACGATATAAAGAATGTTCTGGTAATGCACCTCGCGCTCACGAGCCAATTCGTAGGGAGTATCATCAAAGAAGGTCTGCAAGCGGCTCAGGAAACCGTCCACATCACCCTTGCGTACCTCGCCCACAAAGCACTGGATTTCATAAGGGGACTTGCTCACGCTCACCGACGCATAGTGAGGAAGCAGGAAACGAAGAAAACCCTGCTCCACCTCCCGGTTCGGGAAACCAAGGGTATAGTTCTCAAACTCCGCGTTATAATCCTTGATGGTCAGATAGCCGCTCTGGTAGATGACCGGTACCGGGTCGGTAGAAGCCGCATCGATGGAATCCAGCACCGGACCGCTGGTTACGATGTGCTCTATCTCTTCCACCGGATAATGATGAAGTTTCATCAGCTCTACCAGGTAAGTCGGAGTACCTGTCTCAAACCAGTAGCTGCCTATCTGCATATTGGCAAAAGTACTCAGCAGGCTGAAAGGATTGTACATGCCGATTGAATTATAACAGAAATGATAACCGTCATAGTTTTCCTTCAGCAGTCCACAAGCTTTGGTATAATCTATGCTCAGTTTATCGGCAAGCGAATGAATGTCCTCGTCAAAGTACTGGTGAAGCTCCGCATCACTGATACCACAAATTTCTGCATACTGATTCACCATGGATATATCACGCAGGTTATTCAAATCACTGAACACGCTCACCTTACTGAACTTCGTCACGCCCGTCAGCATGGCAAAATGAATGAAGCCGTCACACGACTTGAGCGCGCCATAGAATGCTTTGAGCGTATTACGGAATTTTGTCTGCAGTTCCGAATTTGTGATGGCCTGCAGCATCGGTTTGTCGTACTCATCAATCAGAATCACGACCTTTTGCCCCATTTTCTTCGCAGCCCGACGAATAACTCCTTCGAAACGAGTCGCCACGGAATACTCATCCGGGTTATGGCCATACTCTGCTTCCCACTGCTTCAGCGTCAACTCCAGCTTATTTTCTAGACTTGCTTCCGTATCATACTTTTCCGTATTCAAATCCATGTGAAGCACCGGATGCACCGTCCAATCCTTTTCCAGACTTTCCATGGCAAGCCCTTTGAACAGCTCACGCTTTCCCAGGAAATAAGCCTCCAACGTGGAAATCATCAGGCTCTTGCCAAACCGTCGGGGACGACTCAGGAAATAATACTTCCCTGTCTGTACCATGGTATATAAAAGCGAAGTCTTATCCACATAAATATATCCCCTGCTGCGGAGATCTTCGAAATTCTGTATGCCTACCGGATAAAGTCTGTTCATGGCCGTATCGTTTTAATCCTTTCGTACACACAAAGGTAAGATTTATCTGCCGCAATTCCTAATCTGCACATTGAAAAACCGCCACGTATCCCTTCCAAGATGTGTGGCGGCTATATTTTACTTCAATACTTTCCCGTCGGAAAAGGCATTACCCACCTTCTCTCCTATCACCAGATAGTGATGATGAATCGGGTCGTACGTAATCGGTTTCAGACGAGAGGGGTCAATCTGGCCGTTTTCATCCAGAATCTCTTCCGCAGCCGACACGTTGACAATACGGCCTACCAGATGGTTACTCTCCTGATCGTATGAAACCAGCTCACATTCCAGTGTCATGGGCAGTTCCTCAATGACCGGCGCATTCACGAACTCCGATTTTACGGCATGGAAACCGGCTTTGGCAAATTTATCCGGCTCTTTCTTTCCCGAGACAAGCCCCACATAATCGCAGGCTGCCACATGGTCGGCTGTAGCCATGCTCACGGTAAAGGCCTTCGTAGCCAGAATATTCTGGGTCGTTTTGTGTCCTTCGGCCAGGCAGATGCCCACCATGTCATCCGTATAGATTCCTCCCCACGCCGCATTCATGGCGTTGGGGGTTCCATTCTCGTCGTACGCTGCCACAATAAATACGGGCATCGGGTACAACCATGTTTTTACTCCAAAATTCTTTCGCATAGTCTGTATATTTTAAAACAACATTTATTCAGATTCTCATTATTCCCATAATTTCTGCCAGCAATTTTCTGAATCATGATCTAAACTGCAAACGTAGGCAGAATGTAAGGGCGTTTCTGACTCTCCTTCCCCTTTCAACCACTTCAGTTTCAAGTTTACAGTACAATTATCCGATAATTCTTTTGTCCTTTTCCAATCGTTGAGGTACCATTCATTACTAGTAAGAATCAAGTCAGCTACTTCCTGTCGCGAAAGGATAAAGTAATGAAATTCCATATCAAGCCCTTCGCCGATAACCTGAACGAATACCCATGGTCCTTTAATCTTTTCCAACAAGGTATCCACCTTCTGAATCGTACATCCTACATTAAAATTAGGATTCTGCCCCAGTTGAGTCTTGACCTGAACAAGGGATATTTCATCCGTTTCGGGATTTATGCACACCAAATCTATGGATTCAAAATTCGTAATAGAAGCATTAGCATTCAACACATTCCATCCCTGTTGCATCAATTTCACTGAAACCATCTGTTCTCCAATGGCTCCTATTAAAGATTTCTTCATAATTCCTTTTCAGATTCTCAGTACAAATACCTGTCCCGCAAATATTCTTTCCATTTACTATCTTCCTCACAAGAAAAAAACACATAATGTCCCATTGCTTCAAACAGTCGCTCATAAGTAAGAGGAAGAAAGGTGCTCTGGCCTTTCTCTGTCAACAAACGCTCGTATTCAGGAAGCACCTTCTCATAGTGTTTGTTCCCGGAAGGATACAAATGCACCGACAAGAAATGTCGGATGTCTGAATGCTGTAGCATCGACATGCCAAGCATGTGATTACGCCACAACTGACGGTAATCATCTTCTATCAGAACTTTTGGAAAGGCTTCCTCGTCAGTGGCAGCAGAAAGCGTGTGATAGCATCCACTCTGAAGGGTGACACACAGATACTCTTCACTCAGTTTCTCCCGGGTATGCCTATATTCAGACGAACCCAGCTGCAACTTATAAGCCATTTCCGTGTATTTTACTTCTATACCGATTCCACAGAAAGCATCCGAATTATCCTTGTACGCAATATAACAGTCAAACGAGGTACCGTCATTCAAATAGCGCCATCCATCTGTAGTGTCTGCAGAAGAAGGAGCATATTCAACCCGGATACAGGTCACCTCCTTCACTTCCAGCCCTGTCAGTTCCCTCAAGAGTTCACCACACGCTTCTTTCGCACGAGAAGTAAGTCCCATCGGGAAAAACAAGTTCCACGGAATATGTTCACTACGGAGTAAGTTAGCCCATAACGGCTGTCTGTACGCCCCTATGGCAGACAAGATTTCTTTCCGGAAACCTTCGTAGAAATTCAATCCTTTCCGGGCATCCTTTTCCTGAAGCACATTGCCATAATAGTTCTTCGTACCATCCTGCCTGTTCAATGAATTGACCTCACATCCCACCTGCAAACAATTCCGACGGAAATCAGATTGTTTGGTCCGAGCAATACGCTGCCAGTCCGTATCTCCTGCATAAAGCTCGACTTTTTCAGTTATCGCCACCTTAATCACCCCATCCAGACGGTTCTCGAAGATGCGGTAGGCTTCTTCTATTTCATTAAGCGGAAAGCGGTGTGTGATGAGCGGCGTAGTGTCAATCTTTCCTTCTGCTATCAGCCGGAGGATTTCGGCACAGTCACAACCATCTACTCCGCCTGTCTTGAAAGTGAGGTTCTTACCGTACATGTCAGGCAAGGGAAGCACCTGCGGACGGTCGTACAAGGCCACAACGGTCACAATGGCATTCGGACGAGCGCACTCCCAAGCCAGCCGGAAGGTATCATCAGCTCCGGCCACTTCAATGACTACGTCGGCTCCTCCATGCGTACTGTGGGCTTTCACAAACTCCTGACACTGTTCCGGTGTAGTGACCAGAACTTCGGGATAATGAGTCTGCACAAAACGGATACGCTCTTCCGATTTCTCACATACAATGAGACGGCGCGGATGTTTCAGCCTGGCACAGAGCAACGTACAGATTCCCGTAGGTCCGGCTCCAATCAGCAGTACCGTATCTTCGGGTGTGATTTCCGAGATACGGGCAGCCCAGAAACCAGTGGCCAGAATGTCACCCACGAAAAGTGCCTGCTCATCCGTCACCCCGTCGGGAATGCGGTTCAATCCCTGGTCGGCATGCGGCACCCGCACATATTCCGCTTGTCCCCCGTCAATGCGGCAACCCAGTGCCCATCCTCCGTCGGGGTCCTCACAATTGTTTACATACCCGTGCTGACAGAAAAAACATTCCCCGCAGAAGGTCTCCACGTTGACCGTCACCCGGTCACCCGGCTTCACGGTAGTGACCTCCGTTCCCACCTGTTCCACGATGCCCACCATCTCATGACCCACCGTAATACCCGGTACAGCACGCGGCACACTGCCGTGCTTGATGTGCAAATCACTGGTGCAGATACTTCCCAACGTGACGCGCACCAGGGCGTCCTTCGGGTCTTTCAATTCGGGCACAGGCTTCTCTATCAGTGAGAAACGACCGTGCTCCATATACGTATAAGCTAACATATTCTTAAATTTTAATGAAAATACGCCTTCAACACTTCTCCGAACACCTCTCCCGGTGCTATCTTATCAAACAATTTCATCGAGGTATGCAGTTTCAGCACGTCCACCTCCGACCCCATCAGTTCCCGAACCGTACGATGGCCACGATGAGCTAACAAGGCATGGGAGATTTCCCGCAAGCGAGCACCCAATACAGGATGTGCCAGATAAGCTCGGGCCTCTTCTTCCCCGTCCAGTCCATAAAACTCCGAGTTATAACTATAGCCTAACCCCTTCTGCTGAGGGAAGATATACCAAATCCAATGGCTGCGCTTACCTCCATTCCTGATTTCCTTCAATGCCACGGGATACACACCTTCCTGCGCATCCAGAAACCGTTGCAGATTAAACTTCGTGTGCGACATATTCCTTCATTTTTATCTTTATTCAAATGTAAGGATAATCCCTTAATGAACCAACGGTCGCGAGGAGAATTATTTTTGTCACAAGTATGATTTTCCTCCCTAATTCTTCGTTTATTAAAGAGTTATGCTTATATTTGTCCCGAAAATCCGTACAAGGCGGTTTTCATCGCACATTGATTTAGATACAACAAATGATCGTTAAAGATGTCACACAAAGTTTTCGTTACGTTCCGCTGAGGTCCTGACCGGATTTTTCTCAGCATAGGAATCGAATGAATTATTGCTTCCGACAAGGAGGCCGGAATTGTTGTGCTCTTTGACGTACTAGCCGCGCACCTCTCTTTCGATGGGGAAATGAGAGGGAATTTACGCTGCTACGGACTTTCTGTGTCCGTAAGCTTCTATCTTTATCTATTTCTATTTTCTCATTTTAAAATTCGTTTGTTGTATATGAAAAATGTTATGTTACGTGCTACACGCACCTTTATTGAAGATCTCTGTGCTCCCGAATATGCTCACAACCACCTCGCCGTGGAAATCTCTCATCCCGATGGTTTTACCGATGCCCAGGAACTTTCTATCCGGGTGTATTCCTGCGAATACCGCCTGTTGGGCTGTGACACCCGTTCACTGAAAGGGAAAAAGTCCCGAAAAGTACGGTTCGACATCCTCTCTGAAGAAGAATGGGAAGCCGGACTCTACCGTATCTATGTCTACCGCAACGGACGCCCGGTGGGATGGACGCTCCTGGAACTCTATTCCGGCTACGAATGCTGGGACAAGACCGAAGTCGAAGATTTCCAGACCCGCCCTGAAGAAAAATACTTTGCCGAGACCTTCTGTTTCCTGCCCTTGTTCTCCTGGATGCATCAGGAACAATGTGACTCGAACCTCATCCGGCAGTTTCTCGAAACATTATATGCGCTCGACAGCCATCAGCTTGCCGTGCCTCGCCTGCTCGTTTCAGGCAATCAAGCCCGTAAATATGCCGCCCGCCTGCTGACCCTCCATTTTTGTGAGAAGCAGACTGCTCTCTGCATCCATTTCTCCCTACAGGAATTGCTGGAGGGTTCCCTACAATGGAAAGTCCTGCAAGAGAAGATGGACACCCGAAAAGTAGTACTGGTGGAAGTGCCCTACAAGGAGTACACCCGACAGGAATCCAACCTGCTCGACCTGTTAGGAAACCTGATGGAACAGAAAACTTCTTCCGGCCCTATCTTCATCTTCTACGGTACGATGGACAGTACCTATCAGTTGCGCAGATGCAGCACAGCAATGAGCCGCATCTTTACGGAAGAGAACACCATTTATACCCCCGACAAGACGGAAACCGATAACCTAGACGAAGCCTTTCCGGTAGATGATCTTCCTTTACCGTTTGATGAAGAACAGCCGCTTCCGCATACCGAAGAAAATAGTCCCCTGCCCGAAGACAACATGCCATCGGATGCCGAACAGGCCTTGCAGGAGATGGTGGGACTGACCCGCCTGAAGGAAGACTTGCAGGAGGCCCGGATGCTGGCCACCTTCATGAAGCGGCGTATGGAATTAGGACTCGACACAGAGCTGGATAACCGCCACCACATGCTGTTTTTAGGCAATCCCGGTACAGGAAAGACGACGGTGGCCAAACTCATCGGACAGCTGTATCACCAGATGGGACTGCTTTCCAGCGGACATACCATAGAGACATGCCGCACAAAGCTGGTGGGCGAATACATCGGTGAAACAGAAAAACACATCAAACAAGCCATTGAGGAAGCCCGAGGAGGCGTACTTTTCATCGACGAAGCCTACACCCTGATTACCACGAAACAAGAAACGAAAGATTTCGGGAAAGAAGTGATTCACGCCCTGCTCACCGTGCTCTCGGAACCCAACCCTGATATGATTATCATCCTGGCTGGCTACGAAGACAAGATGCAGCAGATGCTCCGTACCAACCCCGGCTTGCAGGAACGTTTCCCTCTCCAGTTCTACTTTGACGATTACAATGCGGACGAGCTGATGGAAATGGCGCATCGTCTCTTGCAGAAACGCAATTTCCAACTGACTTCCGAAGCGGACAAGGAACTGTATACCCTGATTGTGGAAGCCACCGCCCAGCGCGATGAGTATTTCGGCAACGGACGCTGGCTGCACAACCTGATTGAGCAGGGCATCATCAAGTGCATGGCTCAGCGTATCATGTCGCAACCTTCCATCCCCGACAATACCTTCCTGTTCCGTACCATCACCCAGGAAGATGTCGTGAAGGCAGGCAGCCGCCTTCGTAGTAAACAAATAGTGAAACTAGAACCGCAGCCCATCCGTCGCATCGGGTTCAGGGCCTGAAAAACAAACCTGACTTCTTTATCGGCCAATAAAATAAGAGTCCCCCTGCTTTCGCTGCAAAGTGAAGCAGAGGGACTCTTTTATTTCCAGTATTCTCTCATTTGTTGAACACCAGTCTTTCCGTATCATATCCGCGCTTCCGAAGTTTATCCAGGAGTTCCTGAAGCACCTCGTCGGGCAGGGTTTCTTCACGGCTCATAATCCAGAGATACTTGTCGCTGCTACTGCCTATCAGCACGTAGCGGTAATCCGAGTCAATATCGAGCACGTAATAGTCGGCATAGAACCACAGGAAGAACGACACTTTCAGCTTGCCGGGGTCGTTCGGATCGGGCTGTTTGGCCTTTCCCTTGATTTCCTTGTACTCTCCTTCCTTGTATCCCGCGTTCAGCACCTCAATCCGGCCGTTGGGTAGCAAGGTGTAAGTGGCCGTTACACGGGTCATGCCTTTCTCAAAGCGATGGTCATAGCGGGCAATCTCGTGCCACTTCCCCATAAAGCGCTGTACGTCGAACGTCTGTACCGTCCGGTTGTCTATCTCAGTGCTGTTACCACTCTGGCAACTGCCCAGGCCCAGCAGGGCACACAAAAAAATCAGGATGTGTTTCATATATCTTCTATATTTAAATAAACAATGCCTCCAACAAATATACTGAAAATTATACCACTTATCTCTTGTCGTTCAGAAAAACAAGAGCCAACTATTACCGGTTTTACAAATAATGCCTATCTTTATCCACAGTCAAATCATTTTCAAAAAACATCACACATAATAAAACTGAAATCTATGATAAACACACCATCTCTTACCTGTTTCTGTACGGCACTGCTAATTTCTGTCAGCCTCTCAGCGCAAGTTTCACAAAAAGGCAACGTACGCATTTTCAACTCACAACATACCCCCTTGCCCGGAGTACAACTAATGGCCATCGGTGCACCTGCTACTGATACAGACTATAATGGGGAATTTTGCTTTCATTTTCTGAATCACAAAGCAGGTACGGCTATCAGTTCTCCACAAGCCTACAAGAAAGGGTACGAAGTCGTCAACAGCGACATGCTCAACGGCTGGATTCTTTCAGAGAAGCGCTCATTGGATATTGTCATGGCCCCGGAAGGTACCATCGAAGAACAAAAGAGCCACTACTACGCCATTGCCATAGCACATTTTTCCAAGCTTCGCAACAAAACGGTACAGGAAATCAACCATTTGTACGCCCAGCAGAAAATTACGCAAGCGGAAAGGGCCCAACGGCTGAAAGAACTGGCAGAAGAAAACCACACTTTCATGAACATGCTGGACAAGTATGCCGAGAAATTTGCCCGAATCAACCCCGACGATATAACCCAGATAGAGAAACAAGTGCTGAAACTGGTAGAGGATGGCAAACTGACAGAGGCTATAGAATTATATAACAATTCCGGCTTGATTGTTCAGGCACGCCAAAAGCTACAGCAACGCACGCAAGCCGATGAAGACATTGATTTGCTGGCAGAACGCATGTATCGCTACGCCGACCTGTGTGCACTGGCCGGAGGAAAGGAAAATGAGCAGAAAGCTTATGACACCTACAAGTGGATTGCAGAAATATTGCCCGACCGATTTTCCTACGTCCTAAAATACGTCCTACAAAAAATCACCTTAGGAGAACAAGACCTGGAAGAATGGGCAGACCGCTGTCAGAAACTGGCATTCGATGAAAAATCGCTTATTCAGGTTCTTAATCTGAAGACACTCATTGCCACCAATATCCGAAAAGACTACTCCAAGGCCTTCGAATACAACCTGCAGGCACTCGAAATCCTGCAACAGGCACAAGAAGCCATGCCATCGGGCGACTATCTGGCCGTCATGCAAATCACGCTTCATCAGACGGCCTACCTGCTCGAAGCCATACATGAATGGGAACAGGCAGAAGAGGTATATTTGAGCAATATCAAAAACCTTGAAGAACAAATAGCCGTCAGTGACAATCAGCTGTTTATCCGGATACAGAAAGGTTCTCTTCTAGATTCCTATACTTCACTGATGAGGCTTTATTCCCAAAAGGAAGATTTAGAGAAGGCCCGTCAGACTGCAGCAAAAATCAAAGAAATCAGTCTCAACGACCCCGACCTTAACGAGGAAAAAAGAATTTCCATCGAACTGAACTACCTGGATATGCTACTGGACTTTGCTATGAATGCCGGTCAAATGAAAGAGGCTTATAAAATAGCCGCTGAGGCATACACAAAAGCAGAAGTACTTTACCAGAAAAATCCGATTACCAAAGCAGCTGAGTTCCTGCAACGATGCATCGTCTACCTACAACTGAGTGTAGATTCCGAAACCGACGCATTCCCAGAAAGGGCAGAGCTTTTAAGAACAAGAATCGAACAAGAGTTCACTTCTCTTTCACCCGATTTTAAAATTAACGCCTTGCACAATCTGGAGATGATGTATTCCACTTATTATTCGCGAAAAGGCAACCAGCCAGAAGAACGACGCAGCCTGGTCAAAGCCTACCAATACACCAAGAAACTAAGTGAATCCAGCAGTTCCCAGTTTACCCAGGAAAATCTTTATGCACGAGCCAAATACATTGATGTACTGATTGCAGAATCTAAAAACCAGGAAGCCGCCCAGGAAGCTCTTGAACTCGATGCCCTCTATTCCATACAATCGGCCTGGGGATACCAAAACCTGAGTGTAGAAAGCAGCATGGGAGTCGCACTGGTATGCGGCGGATATTATGAACTCGGATTGAAATACCTGGAACGCGTAAAAGAAGGACGGGAAAAGGAACTGAAAAAATATCCCCACAACAACGAACTCAAAGCAAATACATGCAGCACCTACAACAACCTTTCCCTGGGTTATAGCAAACTGAAAAAATACAAGCAGGCACTGAAGGAACAGCTAAAAGCCTACACACTGATGAAAGACCTATATGCACAAAACAAAGCACAGTTAGGAACGAACTACATGCTCATCACGATGAATGTCAGTGTGAACTACTATCAGAATGGAGATAACCAGCAGGCCCTGCACTACCTAGAAGAAGCTTCCGCCATAGCCGAAGAGATGAAGACACTGTATCCGCAGTATTTCGCCACCTACCCTATTGTCGTCAAGCTGGCCAAGGGCGATTTGCTCAGCAAACTTTCACAACCGGGAGCACAGGAACTGCTGAAGGAAGGACTGGAATACAAGGCAGGCTCCCAGCCGAATGATGTCCTACTGCTGTACACCCTGAAAGAATACCACAGCAACGGGCTCTATACCAAGTAACCTTTATTTGCGAAGAATGATTTTCCATGGGATTTTATCGGACACCGGACCGGTGAAATCCCATAATTCATATCCTTTCTTGAAGGCCTGTACCCGCTGCTGTACCTGCTGTTTGTCCAAAGGAACCGACAAGCGGAAATTTCCCATTTCATCCGAAACGGTCTGTAAATCGAGCACCTGTATGGTCACACCTGCCAGCGGACGGTTCGCTTCATCTTTCACGGTGCCGAACACCACTGAAAGACTCTTGTCGCGGCACATGTTTACCACCAGTCTCTTTTCCAGTTCCATCACCGTGTCCACTGGTTCATATCCTTTAGCAGTGACTGAAAGCTGCACCGGAGTACCCAGATAACGGGAATGTATCTCCTTGAAAATCGCTTCATCGGTCAGCCGGTCCATGTGGCAGGTTTCGCTCTTGTCAGAATAAGTCAGCGTAATGTCTGCCCCCTCAAACGGAAGTGCGGAAGCAGTCTGATCGCTCAGGCAAACCGTCGTAGTCACTGGGGTGAAATAGAAGAAAGCCTTAAATGCCAGCCACATCACAATCAGCGGAGCTACTACATACGACAAAGTAAACTTCAGTCTATACAGCATCTTCTCCTCGGTTGATGGAGTACGAATTACTCCTTCCTGCTCCAATATAGCCAGCTGACGGTCAAATTTAACCCGCCAGTCTTCCGGTGTAGTATACACATCGCAGAAGTGACCCAATGCATGCTCACAGTACTGTTTAAAATGGGTCAGCGCCTCATCCTCAATACCTTCTTCCTTAAAATAAATGAAGATTCGCGGGCGTTCTTTATTCTCCCGGAAAGCAGCCAAAGCCACTTCCAACTCTTCACGCGTATATTTTCCCAGGCGTGTGTGAAACAAGAAAATCACCAAGTCACATTCACGGATGTACGCATTGTAGCGGTCCTGCAAACGACCGTCGTTCAGCGAACTGCAGAAATCCTTCCAAGTACGGTGGTCAAACTCAATATCCTTTTTCCGGTACAGCTTGTTCTTGTCCGAAAAATACACATCAAACATCGTTTTGTCCTGATCCAATTCAGCCGACGATGCAATAAAAACCTTTACCAGCTTACTTCTCATTTTTCCAACTATTTTCTTTGATTCGAGCCCAGTTACGACGAGCTAGAATCCGTTCTTCCAGTAATTTCAGTTTCTCCTTTATTTTCTTAGGCCACTTCACATCCTGCCGACAACGTTGCAGACTGACCTCTATCTGTTCCACCTCGGCCACCGTCTGCGCTTCCTTGACTAGCAGGCCATATCGGTCGATGGCAGCCTCTTTCTTTCCACTGTTCCACATCCACTCCGTCACGGTCAGTCGTGGAGCCATCTCCCGTGTTGCTTCCAAAATCAAGCGGCCCACCGAATCACAGCCCGCCACATCGCCCGTCTGCCGCATCAGTTCAAAGCTGTGCACCAATGAAGGCAGCAAAAGCTGCACATCCGCATCGGCAGCCTGCCTTCCGGCCACACGCTGTGCCAGCACTGAATCCGTATGCATGGACTCATACAAGCGGATAGCTCCTTCCATGTCACCCTTATCCAGCAAATCCAGCGCCTGCTGCTCTGTTTGTTCCAGCTCATCACGGTTCAGGCGGGCAAACCTCATGGCATATACCTCCAGTCTTCGCTTCAAGGCCACCTGCACCTGCGACAAAGAATCTACCCTCCAGACATACTCCTCGTCAGTGAGCCGTTGCAGTTTCCGGCGAGTCTCCAATTCCACCAGCGCTGCATGATATTCCCGCTCACTGGCAGAGACACCTATCTGATAATATTTTTTCCGCAGTGCATCAATCATCTCTGTACGCCCCAAAACGATTTTCAGCACCGCATCCGACGAAAGGTTCCAGTTGTCCACCTTCTCTCGGTTTACCATTTCAAAACCTTTCTTATATACCCCGTCCAGCAGCAACGGGTCGCCCGGCAGAGAAGATACAAATGACAAGACGAACTGCCCCTCCTGGTCGCTGTCGGACGGAGCCGCACCGGTCGCCCTGATTTCCACCCCTGCCAGCGGACGGTTTCCACTGTTCATTTCCAGCACCACCCCCCGCTGCACAACCTGCGCTTCGGCAAAAGAAAAAAGTATCCCTCCGCACAAACAGATTATCCATCTTTGTATAACTGCCCTCATTTCGGTCTTCAAATTTACAGTTCGTCTGTTGCAAATTTAGGAAATTCTCTGAGAAATACGACTTTACTGCATATTTCTCTTCCATTTCATGTTTAATAACTAAAAACCGTCCCCAAAATTGGAAACCATACCTCTTATCAATAACTCCATCCCTTCCCAATTACAGAGACATTTATCAAAAATAAATCCCTCAATCGTTAGGTCAGCTACACAAGAATACCTACCTTTAAAACCGTTATTTTTTACCAGGCAATCTATCAGAAAAATATGAAAAAGACAAAACTATTTTTTGCAGGTGCTGCCATCCTGATAGGAGGAGGGACGGCCGTGCATGCCCAGTCGTGGAGAAACGGCGGGGCAGTTTCTTTGGATAAGCAATATGCCGATTATCCTTGTGTGAATTTACTGGACAGTACCAGTGTGACGGTAGAACCCACCGGACAAGGTTCGTTTGCGGTCTGCCGGGCCGTACGGGTGCAAACAACTGCCGGAGCCTTGCAGCAACGGGTACTGAAATACGATTACGACCCGCTGACGGCAGCCGCCACCTTCAAGCGAGTGACCATTTACCATGCCGACGGAACCTATACATCGGTCGATGTGAGCAAGGCCTGCGACTACGCCGCTCCGGCCAGAGCTATCTACTGGGGAGCCCGCCAGATTATGCTGGAACTGGGTGCACTGCAACCGGGCGACATCATCGACTATGAAATCGACAAGAAAGGATTCACGTATGCCCTGCTGGGGGATGCACCCCAGGCAGGCGACGACTCCCGCTTTATCCCGCCCATGCGCGGACAGTTCTACGACATCGTACCCTTCTGGTCGGCCGACCCTACCCTGCGGAAAGTGTACCGCGTCAGTCTGCCGGCCGAAAAAGAAATGCAGTTCCAGTTCTATCAAGGCGACTGTGCTTCCTCCATGCGCTACGAAGACGGACGGAAAGTCTATACCTTTGCTAAAGATGCCATCCTGCCCTTCCGTCGGGAACCGAATATGGTCGATTTCTATGACGCCGCACCGAAGTTGATGATGTCTACCACCGCCGACTGGAAAGAAAAGTCACGCTGGTTCTACGGAGTCAATGAAGACTATGGCAGTTTCACCGCCATTCCGGAAGCCCAGAAGAAAGTAGACGAACTCATTCGGGGTAAAAAGACCGAACTGGAGAAAGTGGCGGTACTCACCCACTGGGTGGCCGACAACATCCGTTATGCAGGTATCTCCATGGGCAAGGGAGAAGGATTCACCCTTCACAACCTGAAAATGAACTACACCGACCGCTGCGGGGTGTGCAAGGACATTGCCGGCACACTGATTGCGTTCCTGCGGATGGCAGGATTCGAAGCCTTTCCGGCCATGACCATGGCAGGCAGCCGGGTGGAGACCATTCCGGCCGACCATTTCAACCACTGCGTGGCCGTAGTGAAACTCAGTGACGGCACAATGATGCCGCTCGACCCCACGTGGGTACCTTTCTGCCGGGAACTGTGGAGCAGTGCCGAACAGCAGCAGAATTACCTGCCGGGCACACCGGAAGGCACCGACCTGTGCCTGACTCCCATCTCCGACCCGGAAAACCATTACGTACGCATCAAGGCACAGAACACCCTCGATGAAAAAGGCACGCTGAAAGGCACCTTCACCATCGAAGCCGAGGGACAGAGCGACAGCAACATCCGCCGCATCTTCACCACCGGATTCCAGAGCGAATGGGCACATACCATGGAACGCCAGTTGCTGAACGTATCGCCCAAAGCCCGACTGAAAAGTGTGAACTACGGACGGACACCGAAAGACTACCAGCGCGCCCCTATCCATATTACGTTCCGCTACGAGATTCCGGAATATGCACTGAAAGGCGACCAGGGAGAAATGGTTTTCAAACCTTTCGTACTGAATAACCTCTACACGCAAGTCCTCTCCTACCTGCGGATAGACACCAGCCTGGAGAAACGGGCCTACGGCTTCAAGGACGGCTGCTCCCGCCTGGTGGAAATGGAAGAAAACCTGAAACTTCCTGCCGGATACGAATGGCAAGGAAAGGAAAAGCAGGACCAGATGGATGGCTCCGGAGCCGGATTCACCGGACACATGGGCCAAAACGGCAACCAGTTGCAGGTGAAAATATCCTTGCGCCTGAAGAAGCGGGTCTACGAAGCATCCGACTGGGAAAGTTTCCGAAATGCGGTGAACACAGCCAAGGGATATGGAGAATATATTGTGGTAAAGAAATAACCACTCATACGAGGATTTAACAAGAAACGAAGCGTAATGAAAACATTATCAATCTACATAGGAATCATAGGAATGCTTTTGCTGGCTGTACTGCCGGCCAGAGCCGCATCGGAAGCAGAATTCCGCAAACTCTCGAAAACGTACACCCTGCGTGCCGACGGCAGTCAGGAGATGCGGGTGCAGAAGGAACTGACCCTGTTCACCCATGCCGCCATGAACGGCCTGTACGGAGAAACATTTATCGTGTATAACCCCGATTTTCAGAAGCTGGAGATTCACGCGTCCTACACCCGTCAGAAAGATGGCACCGTGGTTCAGACACCCGCCAATGCCTTCGTAGAGGTATTGCCTGCCGCAGCTGCCAACGCACCGGCCTACAACCAGCTGAAAGAGATGGTCGTGGTGCACACCGGACTTGAATTAGGTGCCACCATCGTGCTGGATTACTCCATTGTAAGCAAAGTTGGTTACCTGCCGGAACTTGATGTCTGCTGTCCGGTCAAAGAACTTTCTCCCATCAAGGAATTCACCTTCCGCCTGAACATACCAGCCGGAAAATCGGTACACTATGAACTGCTGAACGCCTCTGCCCAGCCGTCCATTGCTCAGAGAGAAGGAATGAAATCCTTCACCTGGACACTAAAGGAAGTGAAGCCCCACCCTTACGCCTATCCTTCTGCAAGAGGAAGTATGGGACAAGTACAAGCAGTAGCCAGCGGCATGATGCCCGTCTTCGTGGCCTCAACCTGGTCACGATACGATGAAGCCCTGAAAAGCCTGAAAGCACAGTTCCAGCCCGGCAACCGCTCCGTTATCGAAGCAAAGGTAGCCGAACTGACCCGAGGCATCCAAGGCAATCCGCAGGCTGTCCGCAACGCCATTGCCCGCTACATGACCGAACTGTATCAATTGGGACGTTGCGGCGTATCACTGCAGGATGCCGGCTACCGTTTACGTCCGGCATCGGAAGTCATCCGTTCGGCTTATGGCACCCAGGCAGAATTAGTGAACCTGGATGTCACCTTGCAGCAGGCAGCCGGACTGGAAGCGGAAGTAGCCGTATGTGCCCTTCGCCCGTCAAAAGCTGAAAACCAAGGTTTGTCTACCATCGTATCGCTGGTAGCCCAAAGCAAGCTGATGCCCGAAAAGGTCGCCCTGACAGGTACCGAAGAAGCCAGCCTGCAACCCTTCCTGAAGGTGAGCGGCCTGGATGCAAAACCGCTGACAATGGAAGCTTACTTAGGAGCCAAGGAAATGCAGCAGACTGACACCCTGAGAGTGGACGAAAAGAAGTTGCAGCAGCCTGCCGAAGGATGGGGAATCGTGACACTGAACGACCCGACACCGGCCCGCACGCTCTATGCGTATGCTGCCAATACAACCATTCCAGAGAATATCCTTCTACCGAGAATGGTGAACTGCACACTGGAGACCATTGTCTGCCTGCCGGAAGGTATGAAAGTAACTCCCCGCACCAACAAGGAAATCAGCAATGCCTGCGGAAAAGTAATATTCAGCTACCAGCCCACGAAAGAAGGCATGAAAGTGACCCGCAGCCTGCGCATCAGCCGTCAGTTACAGACCCCATCAAATTACAAAGAGCTGTATGCCCTCCTGGCAGAATGGAGAGATACCAATAATCATACGCTGGTGGTAAAGAAAGTAGCAGAATAAGCTGAAAAAAATAACTCTCACGAAAAAAGGAATCGCCTCTTAAATGGGTCGGTTCCTTTTCTTTTTTCCCGAAGCCGATGCCATCCCCAACAACATTTCCAGCCAACTTTTCCGTTTCCTGTTTCCTGCCTGTTTGAATGTTCGCTGAAAATTACTACATTCGCAGTAGAATCTAAATCCAGTGGTTATGAGCAAGCTATATCCGGTAGG
>ENA-OUQW01000261-OUQW01000261.1-human-gut-metagenome-genome-assembly--contig:-NODE-261-length-68107-cov-15.890128_pt1 | contig 68107 bp, 65 predicted proteins | sample MGYA00248464_ERZ548849 | MGnify/ENA primary metagenome ERZ548849 (study PRJEB26491, sample SAMN04978193) | human gut metagenome | host: Homo sapiens | study: EMG produced TPA metagenomics assembly of... | reverse complement strand
TACCAAACAGCTTAAAAATGTAGGCTAAATTGGGAACGTTAAACTGGACACCCTACTTATTAACAAAAATACAAAAAGTATTGAACACCAATAGGATATTGAAAAATACCACCTTAAAGCCTAAAACTTAGATTGCAATTTCCTATTCATTCTACTAGCATTGAATTGTTTCGACAAGATGCCATCAAAATACAAATTGGGTATTTTTTGTCCATTGAATTGAGGTAGAAGTTGCTCAATAAAACTCAGCCCTATACAGGAAAGTGCCGGTACAATTCCTGGGGATAAAAATAACGAGGCACTATTAACAACAGCCCATCTAAACCATTTCTCTATCTGATTATTGTTTGATCGTCCATCTAACAAAGCTAATTCCAATTCCTTTACACTATAATTGTGATTTTTAAGCCAAGACATAAATTTGCCAAAAGCGACCTTATCTCTAACCCTGATTATATCTTTCATTGAAATCACATCATTATAATATAAAATCGATAAGTTGGGTATTCCTTTTGCAAAAATAACCTGTTTGAAATATTGGATAATACTATCTGAATGGATGTCACTTTTGTATAATAAGTATCTTTTTGCTTCGTCTTCAAGCAAAATTTCATCTGTTTTAAGCTGTTTAGACCATTCTATACTTCGTTCAAATAAACAAAGTCTTACTGCCGACCAAGTATCATATTCATTTGAAATCGACATGATGGTTTCAGATTGAATATTCAAAAGAGCACGAATTCTATCATTGAAAGAAAAATCTTCATACATATTTTCCTGTGACGTGTTGTCCCAAAAGTCATATGTATCGGAATCAGATGTATTACGCACATTCTTTAAAATTGAATTCATAAAACGTGATTCCTCTGATCCTTTGCGTTCTAATAGACGAGAACATATCTTATCTTGATATTGCTTCTCATGCATATTCATATAGAAAACAGTATCTCCACCATACATAAAAGCAGGTACCCACCAATTATCTAAAATTTCCAATTCGCCTCTATTATAAAGCATTCTAAACGCATCAAATCCTATACACTCAATCATTTCTTCTATTGAGTCTGTTCTAATGAACAGTTTATCATGCGTTAAAAGTGCAGAAATGATTCGATTCAAAAAATATAATTTTTCAGGCATAGAAATTTCAGGAAATTTACGCCCATACCAACGATCATAATATAGGCCATCGGAAGTTTCGTTTACCCGATAACTAAATAGGTCAAACAATACAGCCATTCTTGATTATTTACTTTTAGATGAACACTCGATAAAAAATACAAAATCTTTCAAACTCTTTACTTTTTCTGTCAATGCTTGTCTATCTATTCGATTATTATTTGGCAATATTGAAGTAGAAATAGAACTTTCAATTAGATTTTTTAAATATGACGTTTTAATTGCATATCCTACATTTTCTGCATCCTTGTGCTTGGCGTTCACAATACCAATAAGATTTCCTTTGTTGTCAAACAAAGGACCACCGCTATTGCCTGGTTGAATAGGAGCTGAAATCTGATATAAGGAGACATCACCTTGAAATCCTGTTTTTGAGCTTATGACGCCTGTTGTTAATTTAATTTCATCTCCCATTGTACTAGTCAAAGGATAACCTAAAACAAAGACATCCTCGCCAACATCAGAAACAGATGTTTTAACATTATAGGGAATTGAACCAAAACCTTTAAAATCATTGTCAGAAATCTGTAATAATGCAAGGTCATTGTATTTATCAGTAGCAATAATGGTCGCATTATATTTAGCAGTGAAGTCTCCTTTTATTCCTTTAATGGATATTGATTTTGCATTTTCAATTACATGATAGTTCGTTGCAACATATCCATTGTTTAAAGCAAATCCAGTTCCAGACCACTCTTGAGGATTTCTAACATTTTCATCTTCAATGTCATTTACATGCATATCAACAGTAGGGTAAGTTTTTATAAATGAACATTTAAAATGTACTTTAAAACCTGCTTGATAATTACGTCCCATATCATAGCGTAGTTGTCTATCTGGGATAGAGTATTTGATATCAAAAAAAGTACTTTCTTCTAGAACAAAACGTTTCGAATCTGTAACATTACTTCCTTTCCAGAATAGATTATAGTTATATACGGGTGTTTTTCCTATCTTTTTTATTGTTACTTGGTCATTTTTAAAAACCTTAAATTCTCCATTCTCATTTTTGTATACCAACATTGTTAGGTTTGTTGTTTCTGATGGAAACTCTTGGTAAGCATTTTCGCCCCACTGCTCAATGTTTACATCATATACACCTTCTATTGGATCAAGGCTTTGAATATGGCTTTCAAAATATGACATCAATTCTTGCACATTAGTAGGAGATATCTGTGCAGATAATTCTTGTACTGATGACACTAGTATCAACACAAAAATAGATACAAGTCTCTTAATCTGTTCCATTTATTTATAAGTTTCACATATTATCCAACGAAAAGCGTGAACTGTATGCCACACTCTTACTTGAAGGTCGTAGGAAACCATAGATGCAGATGTAACAATAGCAGCTCACGCTTACGCGTGAGAACCACTATGCTATCCTTGCATCTAATTGAAAATTTCCTACGTTTTCAAGTACAAGATAAGCATAACGCTAAAATAAGGCTTTTTTGATACTTATTTGTGCGTTTTACGATGCTTATTTAGGGGTTGAGGCTTGTGCTTTTATCCATTTAAGAACCAAATGTAAGAACAAAAAGTAATAACATTGGTGCGTAAATATGGATAAGCAAGTCTTTTTAGATTTTACTTTAAGATTCAATTTGAGACAGCGCAAACAGAATAAGCCTACTCTTATTTATGCTGTTTTCTGTTTTGATGGGAAGCAGTATAAAATAAGCACAGGATTAAAAGTCTATCCTTCACAATGGAACAGAGTAAAGCAGATTGCAACCATTAGTAATGGACTAACACAACTTGACAATCGCAACAATGCTATTATCAATCGTAAATTAGTGGGCATTCTCGCCAAAGTTGAAGAGAAAAAAGGCTACCTTTGTGAAAATGTTGATTCTATCAGCAATATATTTCAAGAAATAAAGTTTGTTATAAACCCAAACTCACGTAATATGGTAAAACAAGTGAAGCAAATAGCAACGATTATATTAAGCCAAATGATAGACAAATATATTGAAGGTAAAAGTCAGAGCCTTTATATACACGCCATAAGCTCATTTAAGAAATTCCTCAACGAGAAAAAATTAGAAGATGACTTAGCTAGGCTTAACACAGATTTGCTGACAGCTTATCAAGAATTTTTATGTGAGAAAAAATTGGGTGTCAAAACCATAGGCAACTATGAGGGTGCGTTAATAACCTTAATACATAAGGCCAATAAAGATAGGGAAATAAAAGCGAATATCAATTTGACAGGTTATGAACGCATCAAAGATATGCGTAGCAAGGAACAGAAGAAAAGCAAACAAGTACCCCTTACAGAAGCCCAGTTGTTAAATATCTATCATCTGACAGACTTATCGCAAGAGGACGAAGAAGCTAGGGATTTGTTTCTGTGCCAATCTCTTTTAGGACAACGCATAAGTGATATGCCTAAGATCTTTAAAGGCGAATATGTAGTAAATTCATTGGAAAGTGGCGATGAGGTCATCTCATTCAACGTACAGAAAACAGGAGAAGAGGCTGTACTTTATCTGTTTCCTATTGCTATGGAAATCATCTTGAAATATCGTAATAAAGGACTTAAATTTTACAACATCTTATCAGATGATGAGAAAGTAATTGATAGGGCAGAAGATAAATTGAACCAGTCTATTAAGAGAATCTGTAAAAAGGCAAAGTTAGATAGCGAAATAAATTATGTGGAGCAAAGGGGTAAAAATATAATTCAGAAGAAAGAGAAGCTATACAAGTTAATACATACGCACATAGCGAGGCATACATTCATTACTTTAATGTGCAAATTAGGTGTGCCAAAGGATAATGTTATTATCGCAACAGCCCACACAGATGTAAAAATGATAAACGATGTTTATCTGCACGAAACAGTAAATGACAAGGGAAAGAAACTTGTAGAGTCAATTAGAAATATAAGGGGGAGTGCGCTATTTCAGTTAAGAGGAAATTCTAATTCTTTACAAGGGAAAGAAGAACATTCTGCAAATAGTAATTTCAATTATGAAGTTATGAAAGCTGACATTCTTGCAAAGAAAGAGCTTGAAGAAACAACAGAGAAACAGGCTAATAATATCCAAACTCTAAAACAGATGTTGGCAATAGAAAAGCACGAAGAAGAAGCCCTAAGCAGCAGACTTACAGACATGGAAAAAGCCTTTAAAGCAGGAATTGACTATGATACGTTTCTTGAAATTCAAGCAGAACAAAATGAAATTGCAGGTTTAGCAGACGAAGCTGACCAAATAGATATATTTGACAACCACCAAAAGCCCTAATCATTCAGGGTCGCAATTACAAATCACTTCCAGTGCCAAATAAAGCCTCATCCTTTACATAAATAGTTGAGGCTAACCACCGTATCCACCCTTTCAGAGTACAGATACAACTAACCTACTTCTATAGTGTAATCCCTTGCTTATCTATAATTATTTTTCAAATATAAAATTTCAAATTTAACCTATCTACTACTATTTATGTTTGTATCACAAGCATAAAAATAAAAAATCCATATCCCTAATTATAAATGAATGATATTATCAAGAAAAAAATCTCTTATTCGTTGAAAGGTCGAAGAAAATCTGCCTCAATAAAAAAACGTATAAGTCAGGCCTTAAAAGGACGTAAGTTGTCAGAAGAACACAAGAAAAGAATCAGCCAATCTATGCGAAGAAAGTGTATTAGTGCACCTATTAACCAACAGCCCACCAATACACCTTCACATACATAAAACATAGCCTAAATAATTCTAAATAAGGGCTTCAAGCAAGTTGTAAGATTTGCGACTCTTTTGGATGCGTATCAAACGATTTAGAGAAACCCAAAACAGCTTCATCAAAGTATTGCTATCCACCAAGCTGCAATAAAGTTCCTCATCTTTGATATTGGCAGCCTGTAAAGTCTCACGAATAACCTTGTAGCAATTCAGTCGCACTTCAAAGCGATATATCCTTTTATCAAAGCCAACCTTTAAGGCGATATAATCCTTAGCACTATTCTCTGTCAGTTCCAAAGCCTTATTATATGCGCTCAACACCAAACTATCATCGTTGTTTTTAACGTAGAAAGATTTGTCTTGATAACGATTCTTTCTCGTGCCAACTGAAACATGGATCAGGGAATGTATTTTCTCATCCATCGACTTTATTTTCTTATCGTTTATGACAAAATCCACATCCTCATTTTTCAGCAGCTTATAGAATCTGTTTATTATATTCACATTGCTATCAAATGCAAGATGTAGCTTTGAAATTCTGAAAAACTCCAAATGTAGGGCTTGCTCAATATACGAGATACCTCCCAGCATATAATCTTTATAGAGTATTGGATTGCGAACAGACAGATACACATAAGGACGCATAGGGTTAGGACTACCAAAGAACAAATCACAAATTACTGTATCATCCCCATCATCGCCAGGCCCAAGTACGACAAATTGGTGATGGTAGTTTCTGTTTTCGATTCTCTTTATTGAGATTTCTCCATATTCCCCACATTGCAAGTAATCAAGACTTTCAATGTAGGCACGTGTTTCTTCATTCCACGTATAAGTTATTTCTAACTTATCAATGCTGACATCAAATTTTGTTTCAAACATTTTCTTCTTTATTTTCTAAATTATTATTTTCTTCATAAGGAATTCTTTCCCAATACTTCTTCATAGCCTCGCTTATTTTAAGCCTTGTTGAGACTGTTTGCTTTCTGCCTCTCATGGCCTCGCTTATCTTTTTGCGAGTCTCCTGTTTTAATTTTCTTTCTTTTCTCATCTAAATTTATATATAGCTTATTATTACTAACTTTTCAACCCATTCTAACTATAAATATCTTTTATGTTGAAAGAGTACAACTTTTTAGCTAAAAAACAAAATCAAAATCGAAGTTTTTTAAGGAATAGGATAAATCGCCTATTGATTGAGATATAATGCAGCTTAAAGTTTGAGCGTTTAATGCGTAATTTGCGCATTGATGTGATATATTGCGTAATTTACGCATCTGTATTCTGAAGCAAACTGTATTCAAACAAATCTATTACACCATAAGAATACATTTAATTATTGTATTCTATTTTATCTTTGATTTTCTTGCATACACCAAAAGAAATGCTTATCTTTGCATCAGTAAATGAAGGAATTAGTTGGACTAAAAAGAATAAAAGTCATGAAGAAAGCAGTTATATACGCTCGTGTAAGCAGTACCAATGACAGGCAGTCAACAGACAGACAAGTTATTGACTTGAAGACATACGCATCCAGTAATGATATGGAAGTCGTTAAAGTGTACGAAGAACATATTTCAGGTGCAAAGAAAAACGAAGAACGACCAATCCTTTGCGAGTGTTTGGATTACTGCATATCCAACAAAATAGATTCTTTGCTTATAAGTGAATTAAGTCGCTTGGGTAGAAATGTAGATGAAGTGCTGGCAAATGTAAAGCTGTGCAAGGATAATAACCTTAACATTTATTTTCAGAAAGAGAATCTGAATATATTTCAATCAGATGGAACAAAAAATCCATTTCTTAATATCTTTATTTCAGTGCTTGGTACTTGCGCAGAAATGGAACGTGAAAATATCAAATTTCGTTTGAATAGTGGTAGGGCAAAGTATATCGCAGAAGGTGGAAAACTTGGAAGAAAGGAAGGTAGCGTAAAAACAAAGGAACAAAAGCAAGAAGAATACAAACAAGTATTACGAGAATTAAAAAAAGGTACTAGTATTCGTAAGGTCGCTAAATTATGCGATGTTTCCGTTTCAACCGTTCAGAGACTTAAAACCGAATTTGACTTATAAAAAATAATGGCTAAAATCACAGCTTTTAGCCATTATTTCCATGTCTTAGGAAATTCTATTTTACTTTTTCAGCCTTCAAACGCCATTGAGGATGTTTTGATTCAACCTCACTACTACCAGCATACAGCCATCCGTCTTTAAGATACATTCCGCCGTACTTTTTTACGCCGCCATCAAAGTAAATAATTGGTCTCTTGTCTGAGAAATCAATTCTTATTCCTTTGTTTATTATGAAAAGTTCTTCCCATGAACAGTAGAGAATCACATCAGAACCTTCTATTTTTACATTCGCTGTTTCATCTTCATTAAGAATGATATAGAATGTATGTCCCGTAGCATCTATTACCTTGTATGTTCCCAAGAAATTAGTAGATGCACTATTAGAATCATACTCCGAACTTGAAGTAGCGGTAAAGGTGTTAGAAGTTTTGTTTTCTGAGTCACTACCGTATGAAGGAGTTTTGGCTTGTTGTTTTGACAGTATTCTTGCGATGCTATCTTCAAGTTGTGCAATGCGTTCTTTATCGCTTGATGAATTTCCTCCACAGCTTGCCACAGCAAAAGATATAATACAAGCCGCAATTATTAAGATTGAATTCTTCATTTTGCTCAATGATTTTATTGTTTATTACTTGTTTTGATAGTCCTTGTTTCAGCGATAGACAAATAAAAAACGTGGACTATTTACTGTGTATCTATTTTCTTGGTATCGCCAAACACCATACGTTCAAATACAAGTAAAAGCCCACGCTATGAGCGCAGGCATCAACTTTGTACTTCTTGAACGTTTCTTTAATTTGGCGATTTCAGAAAATAAGAATATACACAAGCTAACGCTTTTTATCTTATGTCTTTATTTTGATAATCTATACCATAGGCACTTATTTTTTTATTCACGTTGCAAAATTAACGCTTTTTCTTCTATTCATATTAAGATAGCAAGGAAAAGTTAACCACAAACCAATTAAAATGCTTATTTTTGTGCGTTCTAATATGGATAACGTAAGAACAACCTTTAAGAACAGCGTATGCAACTAACTGTATTTCAGTATAGGGAAATAAGCATAACGCTTCTTCTTTTTTCATATGTTTGTGAAAGAGTTACCTCAATCCAAGCACAAAAATAGAGTTTTTTGTAAAAATCTCCTATTTTCTAATGATTCTTTTAATGAAAAGCGGGGTAAGTGTAATATCATTTACACATAATATAATAATACACTAACGAGGCTTTCTTTTCATAACATCATTTCTCTTACCTTAAAGATTATTCCAGAGATTTTCCGTAATTTTGAAGATAAATTCAGCCATTAATGTGAATGAGCTGATAGTAACTACAAACACAATCATAGTTCATATCAAAGAAAAACAGAACAACCAAACAATAATATTCAATTTATCATCAACAAAATGAAAAAACAAAAACTGATATTATCACTGCTATTGGGTTTTATGTCATTCACTGGTGCAACGGCACAAACTGAAATAGAAAGAAGATTTACAGAGAAGGTAGATTCTCTCAACGAGCTGTTCTATTTAAAGTCCAAAGAAGACAGATTCAAAGACTGTGAAACGATTTCCAGAAACATCATAGAACTGTATGAAGAATATTCAGACAAAGTGTCCGAAGGTTATTCTTATTTCAAATATGCCAGCTACTACAATCTTGCTTGCATTCAGGCAAAACAAGGTAAGAAAGATGAAGCAACAGCCAGTCTTATAGAAGCACTGAAGGACGGCAAATTGGAAATCAGCTACAAAAAACTTATCAACGATTCTGACCTGAAAAACATTCTTGATGCAGAGGCACTGAAACCAGTATTGGACAAATTGAAAGCAACGACTGACTACCTCTATATTCTGAAGAGTGCGCCTGCATATACAAAATCTTTGTCTACCGACACTTTACCCGTAATAACCTATCTGCAAGCAGACAATCCAGACCTGAAACGCGTAAGACAATATTTTAATCTGGACAGTCTTGTTGTACCAAACGATGAAACTGCAACAATAAAGAACGTACTCACATATATCCACAACAAGATACGTCACGACGGTCAGAACGGAAATCCTTCAGGAGGTGCAAATGCAATTAACTATGCAGAGGCTTGCAAGGACGGCAAAAGAGGATTGAACTGCCGCGGGCTTGCAACGGTTCTCAACGAATGCTACCTGTCTATCGGTATTCCTTCAAGGGTCATCACATGCTTGCCAAAAACTTACATCAACGATTGCCATGTCATCAATGCTGTGTATTCGTCAGAGCTCAACAAATGGCTTTGGATTGACCCTACGAACAATGCATGGGTGACTGACGACAAAGGCAACATGCTGAGCGTACAAGAAGTAAGAGAGAGACTGAGAACAGACAAACCTGTCAAAGTCAACGAGGAAGCGAACTGGAACAACGAAAGGAAAACAAATACGGAGGATTATCTATACGAATACATGGCAAAGAATCTGTTCTACATAGAAAGCTGGACACACTACGGATTCAACACTGAAAGCAACAAGGAAAACCCTGTAAACTACATAATACTGCAACCGACAGGATGCGACAGCAGTGAAAGAAGACCCGAAAACATATCTGTCAATGACGACAATTATGCTTGGCAGTCTCCGCAGAAGCAAAAATGAAACGTTCCCATAAAGAAGATAAAATATGGAAAAGAAATACACGTTGAAGTCGCTCAAGCAGAAACTGTCAAACAGGATACATGAGGATGACATCCATGAAGCATGCTACTATGCTCAAGGTATAGGAGGCGAAGGGATGAGAAAGATGCTTTACACTCTGATGTTCGACGAGGACAAAAGAGTATCGGAAAATGCAGCATGGATTCTTACCCATTTCGACCTTCACACCAACAAGTGGCTCTACCAGAAACACGATGAGCTCATAGATGAAGCCATGTCTACAAAAAGCGATTCCAAAAGAAGACTTCTGCTCACCCTACTGCTCCGACAGCCGTTCCATGAAGAAACGGTGCGCACCGACTTTCTTGATTTCTGCATGGAACACATGATGTCCGTTGCCGAACCCATCAGTGTAAAGGCCATGTGCATGAAGCTGGCTTTCGAACAGTGCCGTTTCTTTCCCGAACTGCTGGTAGAACTTAGAAACGCTCTCGAAATTATGGAACCGTCAATGCTTACAGCGGGATTGAGGACCACCAGAAAAAATGTGATGAAAGCCATCAATTCACAGCTGAGATAACAACAAGAACAAACACGGTTGCAATCAATCATCGACACTGTTGCAGACACGTTCAGTACTTCTTGGGAAGTACTGCAATACTGAGGCCTAAGTATTGTAATACTGCCTAACAAATACTCCAGTACTTCCTAAGAAGTACTGGAGCTAAAAATAAGGTTCTCAACTCAGATTACAAAACACGTACAAATTTATTATTACCAAGAATAAACAATGTCATTTGCTGAGCAAGTCATCTACCTCGCTTCTCACCGGTACGGACGACTGAGCACCACGACGTGTCACGGCTATGGCCGAAGCGGCTGTTGCAAATCGAACGGCTTCGAGGAGAGAGCGTCCTTCGGACAACGAGACAGCCAGTGCACCGTTGAAGACATCGCCTGCGGCTGTCGTATCAACGGCATTTACCTTATAAGCAGGAACAAGGGTTCTGACATCGCGCGTTCCGACAAAAGCACCCGACGAACCGAGAGTTATGGCAACCTGCTGAACACCTTTGCCTAGAAAGAAATCAACGGCACGAGAAGCTGAACTTTCATCAGCAACCTTTATGCCCGTAAGAATTTCGGCCTCCGTCTCATTAGGAGTTATCAGCGAAACACAACCAAGAAGTTTGTCGGACAGAGCACATGCCGGAGCAGGATTAAGAATCAACCTTTTGCCTCTCGATGCAGCAAGTTCAGCAACATGCTCGACCGTCGGCAACGGAATTTCGAGCTGAACCAGAACAATATCACACTCATCAATCAGCCCGGCAGCATCGTCGATATCGGACACTCTCAACGACGCATTTGCACCAGAGACAACAATAATACGGTTCTCACCGCTATCTTCGACCGTAATCAATGCCGTGCCTGTAGGTGCATTGCAGTCAGTCAGCACGTGCGACAGGTCAATCCCTTCATCAAGAAAATGCTGTTTCGTCTGTTTGCCGAACAAATCATCTCCTACCTTTGTAACGAAAGAAACACTCCCGCCTATTCTGGCTACAGCTACAGCCTGATTGGCTCCCTTGCCTCCCGGATTAACCATAAAGCTTTGTCCGAAAACGGTTTCTCCCGCACTCGGAGCACGACCTACGTTCACAACGAGATCGTTGTTGCTGCTTCCTACGACTACTATCTTGCCCATTGCCTATTCATGCGTTTTACAGATAACTGACTTTTTGTTTCACATCACTTTAGAGATTTTCCATCAGAAAAAGCGTTGCCCACCTTTTCGCCAAGAACGTAATAGTTGTGGTTGACCGGGTCGTATGTAATAGGCCTCAACTTTGAAGCGTCAATATTGCCGTTGCTGTCGAGCACTTCTTCTGATGCAGAGACGTTGACAATCTTGCCTACCATATAGCACGTCTCAGGATCGTACGAAACGAGCTCGCACTCAACAGCCATAGGCAATTCCTCTATCAGAGGAGCATTGACATATTCAGACTTCACGGCATGGAAACCGGCCTTGGCAAACTTGTCGGGTTCCTTGTTGCCCGACACGATGCCTACAAAATCGCACTGCGCAACACGGTCGGCAGTAGCCATGCTTACGGTGAAAGCCTTTGTGGAAAGAATGTTCTGCGTGGTCTTGTGGCCTTCAGACAAACATATTCCCACCATGTTATCAGTATATATGCCACCCCACGCGGCATTCATGGCATTGGGTTTGCCCTCAGAATCGTATGCCGCAACAATGAATACAGGCATAGGATACAGCCATGTTTTTATTCCAAAATTCTTACGCATAATCAGATATGTTTTTATGGTTTGTAATGTAAAAAAATCAATTCATGTTCGAGAACAGACATCAAGGCGCAACGGCAATCTTTATGACTCCGTCGAGCTTGTTCTCGAAAATTCTGTAGGCCTCAGCAATGTCGCCGAGACGGTAACGGTGCGTGATGAGAGGAGTGGTGTCAATCTTTCCTTCGGCAATCAGACGCAGTATCTCGGCAGAGTCGCATCCGTCAACGCCACCCGTCTTGAATGTAAGGTTCTTTCCGTACATATCAGGCAGAGGAAGTATCTGCGGACGGTCATAGAGAGCAACAACGGTGACTACGGCATTAGGACGTGCACACTCCCATGCAAGACGGAATGTATCATCGGCACCGGCAACCTCGATGACAATGTCGGCTCCTCCATGCTTACTATGTTCCTTGACAAAATCAAGACAGTCATCGGGGGCAACAGTCAGCACGTCGGGATAGTGTTCACTGACGAAACGGCGACGTTCTTCGGACTTTTCGCACACGATGATGCATCGAGGATTCTTGAGACGTGCGCAAAGGAGAGTACACAAGCCGGTAGGACCAGCTCCGATTATCAGTACCGTATCGTCAGGAGTAATTTCAGAAATGCGTGCGGCCCAGAAACCGGTAGCGAGAATATCGCCGACAAAGAGAGCCTGTTCGTAGCTCACGCTGTCGGGAATACGGTCAAGCCCCTGGTCGGCATGAGGCACTCTGACGTATTCGGCCTGTCCGCCGTCGATACGGCATCCCAAAGCCCAACCGCCGTCTGGGTCCTCACAGTTGTTGACATAGCCGTGACGGCAGAAAAAGCACTCACCGCAGAATGTTTCAACATTGACTGTCACCCTGTCGCCCGGACGGACCGAGGTTACTGCGTCACCAACCTGTTCGACTACTCCAACCATTTCATGTCCAACCGTAATACCAGGAACGGCACGCGGAACACTCCCGTGCTTGATGTGAAGGTCGCTTGTGCAGATGCTCCCGAGAGTGACGCGCACGATGGCATCACCAGGGTTCAATATGCACGGTTCAGGTTTGTCTATAAGTTCAAACCTGCCTTTTTCCATATATGTATAAGCAAGCATATTATTAGGTTTTATTGTTTAAGGTCATAAAAAAGATACTGCACGGAACAGTAGATACAAATGTAGCAAATTGCTTCCACTAAACAGCGTTAAGGAAATATATAAAATCGGAGTGCAGGCAATGTATTGCAGAAACGAAACGACCTTTTATACAAAAAGTCTGAAACGGTATTGAAAGAATGCTAAAATCGGCACTGCGTAATCAATATTTACTATTTTTGCCGGTGCTACTATCCCGTTACTTAAATCTTAACGAAAGCATGACAATGAACACATCAAAAATCTTATCGGCATTATGTCTGGCTATCTTACCGCTTACTATGCAGGCTCAAAAATATCGCCTCGCATGGGAAGAAAAATTCAGCGGAAAAGAAATCAATGACGAATACTGGAGCAAAATTCCACGCGGAAGTTCCGACTGGAACAGACACATGTCGTACCACGAAAGCTTGTACGATGTAAGAAAGGGAAAACTAGTGCTCTACGGAAAAGTCAATGACGGGATTGCACCTGAAGACACGGCACGCTACATCACCGGAGGTGTATACACCAAAGGCAAGAAAAACATAACCTACGGCAAGGTGGAAGTGAAGGCACGTCTGGACGGTGCCAAAGGTGCATGGCCGGCAATATGGATGCTTCCGGAAAAAGGCAAATGGCCCAACGGAGGCGAAATAGACATAATGGAACGCCTCAACTACGACGGATTTGCCTACCAGACGGTACATTCGTACTACACTTTTGTACTAAACGAGAAAAGCAACCCGAAACAAAGTTCTACAGGCAAGATTGATGCCGACGGCTTCAATGTCTATGCCGTTGAGATACTGCCAGACAGCCTTGTGTTCTCCATCAACGGCAAGAGAACATTTGCCTACCCGAAAATAGAAACAGACAAGAAGGGACAATATCCTTTCGGTACACCTTTTTATCTGCTCATAGACATGCAGGTTGAGGGCAGCTGGGTCGGCAAGGCCGATCCGAAAGATTATCCGGTCAAAATGGAAATCGACTGGGTCAAGTTTCACGAACTTATACAATAACACAATACATAAAAGCATCGATTATGGAAAACAAGAAAACAGCCCTGCTGATGACTTTTGCGGTTTTGGCATCAGCGGCGTGTACAAACAAAAGCGAGATAACGGAAAAGGACCTGACAGGCAACTGGATTGAAGTAATGCCTGTCAACAAGAACTACGTTCAGGGCATAACCATGAATGAATGCGGAGAGGCTTCTTCAATCGGCATGGCCACGCTGAAGTATGAGAAATGGAAACTGCTGGACAAAGGACAGATTGTGCTTGAAGGCAAAAGCATTGGAAACGGACAGACCATAGACTTCTCAGACACTCTGTCGGTCATCTCGCTCAACAACGACACATTGACTCTCGGCAAAGGCGAAATGTACAGAATACAATATACAAGACAGGATTCAGTTCCTCAAGCCATCGGCGGAAGCGATGCGGCAATGGGATATACCTACTCTGAAGTTCTCAAGAAAAAGATAAGAGTGTTCGAAGATGGAGAAAAGGTGGTATCGGCAACAGATCCGAATTCTTCATACGCCTCGTTCATTGTGTTTGCACCCGATTCATCCCAAGCAGAACTGTTCATGCCTGAAGGCAGTGTTGTGCTTGACCACCGCAAAAGACCTGACGGAACTTCTGTGTGGAACGTTGAAGACGACGACACTTACATGATTGAGAAATTCGAAGGCAACCTGCTGGTGAGCAGACGCGGCAAACTGCTCTACTCCACCCTCGGTACAGAAGACAAGCTTGATGCCACATTCACAACCGGTGACGGCAAGGAAGTCAAAGCCGCATTCTATCAGAAAACGGGAGTGGTTCAGATTTCATTCGACGGCCAGCAGTCTGTGCTGAAGCAGTATCGTACCGCTTCGGGGTACGGATATGCAGATCCTGTACATGACCTGCGAGGCAAGGGCGACGAAGCCACATTGACAAGAAAGTCTGACGGGAAAAAGATTCAGCTTAAGGAAAAACGCTGACAATACACATAAAAACAATGCGGAGCAAGTTTTTAAGACTTTGCTCCGCATTGTTTTTGTGTATAGTATCCGATGTGTCAGAAACGCTCATCTGTAGGACGGATGTTTATTTCATTGTCGTCAGCAGATTTATAATCGTCCAGCCTTGCGCCGCAATACTTGCAGAACTGGGCTTCGCTGTCGTGTCCGTCGCGATTGCATTTCGGGCATCTGCGCTTGGCAAACTTCTTGTGCTGGCTGACCATTGTTGCAGAAACGATTCCTGTAGGGACAGCAATTATTGTATAACCGATAAGCATTATGACAGCCGAAATGAAACGGCCTACGGGGGTGACTGGAGTAATATCGCCGTAACCCACGGTTGTCATGGTCACAATGGCCCAATATATGCTGTTGGGGATATTGTTGAAATCAGAACCCGGCACGGTTCCTTCAATCATGTACATGACTGTGCCCATCGATGTAACCAATATCAGAACAAAAAAGAAGAATATCAGAATCTTAGGAGCACTTATCCACAATGAGCGCAGAAGCAGATTTCCTTCGTTGATGAACATGAAAAGCTTGAACACTCGGAATATACGTATCAGACGGAAGGCACGTATGACCAGCAGATAGTGCGACCCGTGCAGGAAAAAGCTGAGATAGACAGGCAATGTGGCCAAAAGGTCCACAATTCCGAAAAAGCTGAAAATGTACTTTGCCGGCTGTTTCAAGCAATATATGCGCGCCAGATATTCTATGGTGAAAATGAAGGTGAGCAGATACTCCAGCACTCTGAGAACCAGATAAGCCGAATGAGGAAATATGTGCATACTCTCCATTATGACCAGAAGTACACTCAAAACAATGCTGCAACATAAGGATTATGTCGAACAGCTTTCCCTGAGGCGTGTCCGATTCAAAGACAACTTTATAGATTTTCTGCTTGAGCTCCTCGTTATGCATAAAGTCGTGCCAGCGCCGACGAAGTCCTGTAAAAAGTTTCATGCCTATCTTCTATATGTATACCTATTCAGCACATGCCGATATGCATGCGACCTGAAAAAAACAATCAATACAATAAAAACTTCCTAATGCAGTCGCATCAGAATTCCAGGAATGCAGGTTCAGGGAAATGCATACCTGCCATAACCAAGTCGTTGTCACGCGCATATTTAAGGTAATAGCGACGCGTCTTGACCGCTCCGTCGGCATCCATATCGTACGAAGCACAAATATCCGGATTTACCATCTGAAGAGACGCACCGTGCATGAGATCGCCGACAACGAGCAATTTACCAACCTGATAAACGGTATGGCCGGGCGTATGTCCAACAGCATCCATGGCCTTTACTCCACCAGACAATGTTTCACCGAATGAAAACAGATGCATGCGTCCATTATATGCATCGGACACAGCAACGACCTGCGCCTTTTTATCAGCTTCCATAGACATCCATCCGTCATATTCAGGCTTGGATACATATATGTCGGCATTAGGGAAAACAGCTTTACCGTCATTTATCAAGCCACCGATATGGTCACCATGCAAGTGCGTGAGATAAATATAGCGTACATCATCGGGAGCAACACCCAGCGACTGCAAACCTTCAAGAAGGTGACTGTCCGGATTGCCGAGACCTGCATCGAAAAGAATCTTTACAGAATCAAGGTCTACAAGAAAAGTACTTACGGAAGCCGGTATTCCTTCCTGCAATCCAAGACTGTCGATAAGAGATTTTGCCTTTTCACCGAACAACGAAGGAGGCATCAATTTGTTTCCATCATTGTCCTTCACCCAGGAAACCATGAGATTGTCGACCACACGTGTTTCAACACCGCTTGGCACAACAGTATCCTTTTCAGCTGAAACTTCGGAATTTCCACTTCCGGCACTGCCTCCACACGACATCAATGAAACAGACATAGCAGCAAACATCAACGACTTTATAACCATATTTCTCATAAAGATTCAATTTTAGAATGTGATTACTACAAACACAAATATACAATTTATCGGGCATCAGTTGTATCATAAATACTGTAAAACCTGCTTGCGGGGCTTATCTTGCAGATGCTTCATTGGCTATTGCAAGGATTTTCCTAATTTTGCAAACAACAAAAAATCAAATAATAATGAAACGTTTCAGTATAAGCATTGCAATTATGGGTATATTATCATTCTTCACAACCATGCTGGGATGCAGCCCAGCAGAAGATGGTTTCAAATCGGTTGCGCCCGACGATTTTGAAAAATGCATAGCCGACACATCTGTTGTCCGTCTTGATGTACGCACAGCCGAAGAGTATTCGGAAGGCCACATTGAGGGAACAAAGAACATTGATGTCCTGAAAAGCGATTTTGAGAAGAAGAGTCTGGAAATTCTGCCCAAAGACAAAACCATTGCTCTGTATTGCCGAAGCGGACGCAGAAGCAAAGAGGCAGCAAAAATATTGAGCAAGAACGGATATAAAGTTGTTGAACTCAACACCGGATATATCGGTTGGACAGAAGCAGGTAAACCGGTAACCAAATGATGTGTCCTGCACTTTTCTTTTACACGCAACTGTCAAATTCGTTTTCTTGTTGTATTTTTGCGTAAAATATTCTATTTATGGCTGAAAACAAATTACATATAGACATGGCGGAGCTCGACTCTGCTTGGGAGAAAGGCGCAGCTGCATACATACGTTTCATCACCGACAGTTATCTCGAAGCATTGGGCGGTGGACTCAACGCGGAAAACATGGAGATGCTCAACGCCGACCAGCACACGCTGCTGGCCTACAGATTCGTGCTCGACGAGGTGATGGAGGGCGGTTTCATACAGCTTCTGCACAACGGCTACGGCCCGTACATACTGGAGAATCCGTTTCCTTACACTATGAAGCAGTGGGGACTGAGGGATTTCTCGAAACTGCTTTATGAGGTGAAAAAGCTCTACCATATTCACCGCGAGGAGCTTGAATCCGACATGGACGAGGAGACATTCATGGCCCTTTACGAGAAGCTCGAAAAGCTGAATGATGCGGGCGACGACTTCCTGGACGATTTTCAGGAAGAGACAACTCCGTACATAGCCCAGTATGTAAGGGACAACATTGAAAGATTCATCTAAATAGAAAGGAAAATTCGGAAAGATGGCAGACAAGAAAAAGAAAATCGGCAAACAGGCGCCGATAAACATAAAGAACAAAAGGGCTTCGTTCGACTACGAATTCATCGACACGTACACTGCCGGCATCGTACTGACTGGAACGGAGATAAAATCCATCAGGCTGGGAAAGGCCAGCCTTGTGGACACATTCTGCTACTTCAACAGAGGGGAGCTGTGGGTTAAGAACATGTATATCGCCCTCTACAGCTTCGGCTCGTACAACAACCACACGGAAAGAAGGGAGCGCAAACTGCTGCTCAACCGCAAGGAACTGCGTTCGCTCATGGACGCAACAAAGGCTCCGGGATTCACAATTGTGCCGACACGCATGTTCATCAACGAAAAGGGACTGGCCAAAGTGGCCATTGCTCTGGCAAAGGGTAAGAAGGAATATGACAAGCGCAACAGCATCAAGGAAAGAGAAGACAGGAGAGAGATGGACAGAGCGATGAAGCACTGATGGGTCTTGACAAGAGACTTGAGACATTTCACACACTTATATATATTTTTTACATCACTACAGGATAATATAAATGAGCAGGACTTTTGAAGAAATTGCGAACGAACGCATCATGATACTCGACGGTGCAATGGGTACCATGATACAGAAATATGGACTTTCGGAAAATGACTACAGGGGCAAGCGCTTTGCCGACATGCCAGGACAGATGAAGGGCAACAACGATATGCTCAACATCACGCGTCCGGACGTCATCGACGAAATCCACCGAAAATATCTTGAGGCGGGTGCTGACATCATTGAGACGAACACGTTTTCGGCACAGAGGGTGTCTATGGCCGACTACGGCCTCGGGGATTTCTGCCGAGAAATAAATCTTGAGGCTTGCAGAATAGCACGCAAAGCCGCTGACGAATATACGGCAAGAACGCCGGAAAAACCGCGATTCGTAGCAGGTTCGATAGGACCGACAAACAAGACCTGCTCACTGAGTCCGGACGTGAACGATCCGGCTTTGCGCGACATCACGTACGACAGTCTCATGTCGGCCTACGAGGAACAGATAGAGGCTCTGCTCGACGGAGGTGTGGACGCACTGCTCATTGAGACAATATTCGACACGCTCAACGCAAAGGCTGCCATCAATGCAGCCAAAAGGTGCATGGAACGCACGGGACGCAGGGTGCCACTAATGCTTTCGGCAACCATTTCGGACAAGGCTGGACGCACACTGTCGGGACAGACTCTGGAGGCATTCTTGGCATCAGTTGGACATGCCGACATTTTCTCTGTAGGTCTGAACTGCTCGTTCGGTGCAAAACAGCTTAAGCCGTTTCTGAAACAGCTGGCAGAGAAAGCTCCTTACCGAATATCGGCATATCCGAACGCAGGACTGCCGAACAGTCTCGGAGAATATGACCAGACACCGGAGGACATGGCACACGAGGTGAGCGAATATATTGAGGAAGGACTGGTGAACATAATCGGCGGATGCTGCGGTACGACTGACGAATATATTGCGCAGTATGCCTCTATCATAAAGGACAAGGACGGCAACTGGATCAAGCCTCACGTGCCGGTGGAGAAAGACAATGTGCTGAGACTTTCGGGACTCGAACTTCTGGAGGTGACGCCGGAGAAGAACTTCATAAACATAGGCGAAAGATGCAACGTGGCCGGTTCGAGAAAGTTCCTGAGACTCATAAACGAAAAGAAATATGAAGAGGCGCTCGACATTGCACGCCGACAGGTGGAGGACGGAGCACTGATTCTCGACATAAACATGGACGACGGTCTGCTGGATGCGGAACACGAAATGGTGAACTTCCTCAACCTCATCATGTCGGACCCTGAAATTTCAAGAGTGCCGATAATGATCGACTCTTCGAAATGGGAAGTGATTCGCGCAGGACTCAAATGCGTTCAAGGCAAGTGCGTGGTAAACTCTATATCGCTCAAAGAGGGCGAAGAGGCGTTCATCGGACATGCCAGAGAGATAAAGGAACTGGGCGCAGCTACCGTGGTGATGGCCTTCGACGAGAAGGGACAGGCTACAACTTTCGAGAGGAAGATTGAGATATGCGAACGTGCCTACAAGCTGCTCACGGAAAAAGTCGGGTTCAATCCGGGCGACATAATCTTCGACCCCAACGTGCTGGCTGTGGGCACTGGCATCGAGGAGCACAACAACTATGCAATCGACTTCATCAAGGCGGCAGGATGGATACGCAAGAATCTGCCTCATGCACACATAAGCGGAGGAATCAGCAACCTGTCTTTCGCCTTCAGAGGCAACAACTATCTGCGCGAAGCAATGCACGCAGTATTCCTCTATCACGCCATCCAGGAAGGCATGGACATGGGTATCGTGAACCCGGCATCGAAGGTGGCATATTCGGACATACCTGAAGAACTGCTTCATGCCATCGAAGACGTTCTGTTCAACCGAGACGAGCACGCAACGGAGAAACTGCTCGAAATGGCATCGACCATACATGGCACAACCGAGAAACATGATGAAAGTGCACAGGAAGACAGACACCTGACACCGGTGGAAGAACGCCTGCAGAAAGCACTCATAAAGGGCGATGGAAGCCATCTGGAAGAGGACATACACGAGGCTCTCGACAAGATAAAGGATGCAGTGAAAATCATTGAAGGTCCGCTCATGGACGGAATGAACAAGGTGGGCGAGCTGTTCGGCTCGGGCAAGATGTTCCTGCCTCAGGTGGTGAAGACTGCACGAACGATGAAACAGGCAACAAACATTCTGCAGCCGTACATCGAACAGGGCAAGAGCGCAAAACCATCGAGCAACGGCAAGGTGCTCGTGGCAACGGTAAAGGGCGATGTGCACGACATAGGCAAGAACATAGTGGCTGTGGTAATGGCCTGCAACGGATATGAGGTAATTGACCTCGGTGTAATGGTGCAGACGGAAGACATTGTGAGAACTGCCATCGAGGAAAATGTAGACCTGATAGGATTGAGCGGACTCATCACTCCGTCGCTCGACGAAATGGTGAACGTTGCAGCTTCGCTCGAAAAGGCTGGTGTGCGCATACCGCTCATGATTGGCGGTGCGACGACAAGCAAGAAGCACACGGCGCTTAAGATTGCTCCTGTGTACTCTGACCCTGTGATATGGGTGAAGGATGCTTCGCAGAACCCTATCGTGGCAAACAGAATTCTGAGTGCAGAGACACGCGATGCCTTCATCGAACAGCTCAACGCTGAATATGAAACTATGCGCGAAGAGCATAAAAACAAAAAGGCTCCTTCACAGCTTTCGCTGGAAGAAGCCAGAAGTAAGAAGCCTAATCTCTTCTGAAAAAAATCAATTCATTTCATATATACTGTGACAGTGTCGGCATATAAAGGAACTTTTCTTATGTATTTTCCTGTATGCTGACACTATTGCATGTCACGCATTTCTCTCAAGAGTTCTTTCTGACGTTCTGTCAGATTTGTAGGCAAAACGACATTGTAGGTAATTATGAGGTCGCCGTAGCTTCCATCGCTTTTCTGGAAGCCTTTACCCTTAAGACGTACCTTTGTACCGTTCTGCGTTCCAGGTTTAATCTTAAGCTTCAGTTTCGACGACTGTGTCTGAAGAATGATGTCACCGCCGAGCATGGCTGTATACATATCGATGTTCACCGTTGAGTGCGCATCATGCTGCATACTCTCTGCACGTCCTCCGGCACTGCGGGCCGAACGACGTCCGGCACCACCGAAAAGCTGTTCGAAGAAGTCGGAGAATCCGCCTCCTCCACCGCCGAAATTGAAGTTGAATCCGGCATCTGTCCACCCTTCAGTACCAGCGCCAAAACCGCCGAAACCGCCAGAACCGAATCCGCCGGCACCTGCCTGTTCGTAAGCATCGGCATTGCGCCACTGCTCACCGTATTTATCATATTTCGCCCTCTTGTCAGGGTCGTTCAATACCGCGTATGCTTCGTTGAGAAGCTGGAATTTTGCCTTCGCCTTCGGATCGTCAGGGTGCAGGTCCGGATGGAACTGTTTGGACCTTTTGCGGTAAGCCGCCTTGATATCGTTCTGAGGAATGTCGCGTGGGACACCCAGAATCTTGTAGTAATCAATAAAAGCCATATAGAACCTCCTTTTTATAATACATTTTTTCCATTTTCACTTATATACAGCAAATAAAGTGCCACGGCTGACATAAAGGCTGAAAAAATAGATATATCTTTGCATGAATGGCAGTTTTTCTCTGTCTGACGAGCAAGGCAACGCTGACGATGGAAGCAAGGGGCGTGCCCGAATACAACCAAATCGACACAAATGGCAACACACAAATACATAAAAATCATTTTCACAAGCGACATTCACGGGAACTACTTTCCCTACGATTTCCGACATGAGAAACGGGGAAAAGGGGGACTGCAGAAGGTCTATGCATACGTGGAAGCCATTCGCAGAGAAAAGCACGAGGAGAACCTGATACTTGTCGACGGCGGCGATATTCTGCAGGGCGAACCTACGGCATACTACTTCAACAATATCGACACGGAGCCAAACCAGCACAAAGTGGCCGACATGTGTAACTTCATCGGATACGACGTAGGTGTCATCGGCAACCACGACATAGAAACGGGCCACAAGACTTTCGACAGGTTCATCAGTGGGTGCAAATTTCCCATACTTGGTGCGAACGCCATTTCGAACGACACGGGAAAACCTTATTTCAAGCCATACAGCATAATAGTAAAAGACGGTGTCAGAATTGCTTTCATCGGTTTCATCACACCGGCCATACCTCACTGGATTCCTTTGCAGGTATGGAAGGACATGCACTTCGACGACATAAAGGAGAGTGCACGCATGTGGATAAAAAAGGTCAGAGAGACGGAGGCACCGGATCTGATTGTCGGTCTCTTCCACTCTGGAATGGAGGAAGGTATCATTACAGACGAATACTGCGAGAATGCCGTGCGCGAAACAGCGACCGAAGTGGACGGATTCGACCTGATTCTCTACGGCCACGACCATACGAACAACATAGAAGAGATTACGGGACCGAGCAACAGGAAAATTTTATGCGTCAATCCAGGGAGCTATGCATATTCGGCTTCGGAGATACAGATAAGACTGACATACGATAAGAAAGGACGTATATTCAAGAAAAAATTCGCGCCGAAGCAGATTTACATAGGTTCGATACACAACAAATATACGTGGGAGTTCGACAAGCGTTTCAAGAGGGAATATGACAAGGTGGAACATTTTGCTGAACAGGAAATAGGTGAAATAAAGAACCGCATCGACATCACTGATGCTTATTTCGGTTCGTCGGCCTACATCGACCTCATACACACACTGCAGAAGGAAGTGTCGCACGCAGATATATCGTTTGCTGCTCCGCTGTTCTTCAATGCTTCGATAGATCCTGGAACGATAAAGATTACCAATCTTTTCAACCTTTACCGCTTCGAAGACAAGCTCTACACGCTGCGCCTCAAAGGAAGCGAGATAAAGGAGTATCTCGAGATGAGCTACTCGATATGGACAAATCAGATGACATCTGAAGATGACGAGATGCTGATGATAGGCCCAATGAAGAACAATCCTGAGAGAATAGGATTCAAGAATTTCCTGTTCAACTTCGATTCGGCTTTCGGCATAATATACGAAGTTGACCTGCGCAAGCCTACCGGCGAGAAAATAAACATTCTGCACATGAGCGACGGCACACCATTCGAGCCAGAGCACACCTACACCGTGGCAATGACGGCATACAGAGCCAACGGAGGAGGAGAACTGCTGACAAAAGGTGCAGGACTCAGCAAGGAAGAGATACAGAACCGCATAATCACTTCGACTGAAAAGGACATACGCTTCTACCTCATGGAATACGTGAAGCGCAACAAGGTCATAGCTCCAGAGGCACAGCATCACTGGAAATTCATACCGGAGGATTGGGCAGCAAAAGCAGAAAAACGCGAAAGAAAGATTCTCTTTGAAAACTACCGCAACGACAAGAAAGATGACAGAGTACAATAGCAACGGCATATATTGGTTCGTATTCGTCCAAGGTCAGCTTTTGCTGGAGATAAAAGACGGACAACTCGAAATTCCATTCCATCAGCAAGCACCGACAGAAGTTTCTGAGCATACTTATTTTCAGGAGCTTCCCGACATAGACGACAAGAAATGTCTGGCTTACGCCGCAAATACAGCAGACATCGACAACGAACGTTTCATACTCATGGGTCTGCGCAAATCGTACGACCATATCCCCGAAAGATACTATCTACAGGCCGGCAAGGCATCGGAACTGCTTTATTGGGATTCGTGCACACGCTTCTGCGGTTCGTGCGGAGCACCGATGGAACGAACCGGCACAATAAGCAAGAAATGTACCAAATGCGGAAAAGAAGTCTGGCCACACGTATCTCCTGCAATAATTGTCAGAGTGAGAAAGCGCGGAGACGACGGCGACCGCATACTGATGGTGCACGCCATCAATTTCAAGGGCACATTCTTCGGTCTCGTGGCTGGTTTCGTTGAAACGGGCGAGACACTGGAAGAGTGCGTGCGCAGGGAAGTGATGGAGGAAACCGGCCTGACAATAAAGAACATCAAATATTTCGGCAGCCAGCCGTGGCCCTACCCTTCGGGCATCATGATTGCTTTCACGGCCGATTACGAAAGCGGTGAACTGAGGCTACAGAAGGAGGAGCTTAACAAAGGCGGATGGTTCACACGCGAGAATGTGCCTGAACTATCGGGCAAGATGTCCATCGGACGAAAACTTATAGACGACTGGTTATCGGAAAACACCGAAAAATAAGTTCACGCACTAATCTTTTCTTTTTAACGACATAAAAAAATTATCAATGGACATAAGGCAATACACCTACATTTCACCGCTGGGAATACTTGACATAAAGACAGAGGACACTGCGCTTACGGAACTGCGGATAACCAACCGCTGTGCAGACAACACATCATTTCCTGCCGATGTGCTGTGCATAAACACTCCTCAAGCGCAAGAAAACAATCTTCCTCAGCATATCAGACTCATAAAGGCATGGCTCGACGAATATTTCAGCGGAAAGGAACCTGATGTACCCCTCGAGCTCACCCCGCACGGCACTGAGTTTCAGCTCCGCGTGTGGAAAAACCTGTGCGGAATACCATATGGAACGACAACCACATACGGTGAGATTGCCGAAAGACTGAACAGCCAAAGCCCCTCCCGACGAACATCGGCCAGAGCTGTCGGACAAGCTGTTGGACGCAACCCCATAGGCATCATCATACCATGCCACCGCGTTATAGGCTCCAGCAACAAGCTGACAGGGTTCAATGCCGGTCTTGACGCAAAGGTTTCACTACTGAAAATGGAAAACATCGATACTTCTCTTATGCGCCGCTGATTATCTTTCGCATTTTCAGACCATCTTCAAACCGACAACCGAGGCTATCAGTGTCGCAATAAAAAATATGCGCCACACTGTCACAGGCTCATTGAAAAACAAAATTCCCAGTATCACTGTGCCTACAGCACCAATACCTGTCCACACTGGATAAGCTGTACCTATTGGCAATGTCTGCACGACCTTCGCAAGAAGAAGCATACTTGCCGCAAGACAAACAACAAAACCGCTTCCCCAAAGATAATATTCAATACCGGAAGCACCTTTCATCTTACCCAAACAGAAGGCAAAGCCTGACTCAAAAAGACCAGCAATAATCAAAATAATCCAATTCATAATAATCAGAAATCTGACATACTCAAACAAATATATATGGCTGAACCATATACAGAATTCAGCCATATAAGTTTGCCGTTTAAGCAGTCGATCAAGTATTAAAAGTTATTCATTGATTTAACATTATACATTAAGTCTGCCACGTATCTTAATCCGCCACATCAAACACACAGAATTCATAAATCGATGGAGGCGCAGAAGCATCAAGAACTCTCAATCGCACCTTGTCGCTCTTGTACTTCTTAGGGAAACGTACGACCTTGCAGTCACCCATAGGTTCATCAGAAATGTAAACAGTTTCCCAACAGCCATCGAGCCATACATCTATGCAGTATGAACGGATACGATTATAACGCTTGTTTGAAAAACCATCGTCGGAATTCACAACATCGCAATACTCGAATATAACAATCTTATTAAATTCTTTCTCTCCATCAAGATAAACGGTCAGGTCGGCACTGTTCTCCGATGCTGCCCAACGTGTCTGCATTCCGCCGTCAACAGCCTTGTTCGCACCGAATTCGGAAGTCTTGCCTTCATAAACAGAAGAAGCTTCGGTCTTAGCACCCAGAGATACGAGTTCACCGCCTGTAGGCAACGGCTTTCCTTTCTTTATGTGCAGACGCTCACGATTGAGAGTTATTATAGCATTTGCTTCATTCTCGCGGATGCGTCCTGTCTGATCCGGAGCCACATTCACGACAAGCGAATTGCCACCGTATGTACACCAATAGAATAGTTCTTCAAGTTCATCAAGGTCACGAACAGTCTTAGGATTGCTCTTCTGAAACCAGTTCCATTCTTTGCTAATGCACACGGTGTGCTCGAACGGCAGATAATATGACTTGCCATCATGAAGATACTGCTTCTTGTCATTGCGGTGGGCAATCTTTGGATCCCACAGGCGGAAATCAGATGGAAAATACTGCATGTAGTACTTGTTGTCCTCTGTCATCAGATCAGGCAATACAAAAACACGGCTGTCTTCGCTTGTAACAATCGTATGGTTTACACCAACAGCACAGTCAGGCTGCATCTTTTTGACCTCCGCATACACACGTCCCAGATTCCAGTCCTTTACCGGCCTGTCCCATCCGCCGTCAAACCAAAGTTCACAGATGTCGCCGTAATTGGTAAACAATTCGCGAAGCTGTGCAATCATGTAATCAACATATTTCTCAGGATCCTTATCACGATACGATGGTTCATGCCTGTCCCACAAAGAATAATAAACACCAAACTGAAGACCATATTTCCTGCATGCATCCGAAACAGCCTTGACAACATCTGTCTTCACAGGCGAAGAAGCCACATCATAATCTGTATACTTACTGTCCCAAAGACAGAAACCATCATGGTGTTTTGTTACGAGCAGAACATAGCGGAAACCTGCATCTTTAGCTACACGCACCCATTGTTCACAGTCAAGACGAGTTGGATTATATTTCTCCACAGGTGTTGTACCATCCGACCACTCGTGTCCGCTGAAGGTATTCACTCCGAAATGAATAAACATACCATAGCCTCTGTCCATCAATTTGTGCTGTGACTTGTTGGGTGCATTTCCCGGCTCAATAATTTGTCCGTAAGACGACAATGCGAACGTCAACACAAAGAAGCCAATCACCAGGCGCAACGCCATGAAACCTTCTGCACCAAAGTCAATAATGAATCTGTTGAATAGTTTTTTCATAATAAATCTGTTAAAGTTAAGGTTCCAACAAAGAATTGTCTATTCCTTCCATCAGTACAAAATCATACTTCAAAAGCAGAAATAGATATTTTCAAAGTAAAACTAATAAAAATATTTCATTGAAGCACTATATAGCTATACTTTATGTCTCTCCTGCACCATACAATCAAGTCATTCTGCTATTTCACTTCAGCAGGAAATCAAAAAGCTCATCCGAGGCTTCAGGCAGAATCTTTCTGAACTGCCCCACCATCCTTTCGCGCGACTCCTGAGGCGTACGGTCAATATGGCATGCCTCCTTTCCGAAAAGAGCCTCCGGCGTTGTGAGCAACGACCATCCCCAACCATATTCGCGTCCGTGCTTGTCACGCGGATAAACAAAATCTTCCGTCACGATATATCCGCCCATCTCAAGGCGTGTCAAGTAGGTATCAAATTTTCCTCGCATCTTCGTACCTGTAAATCCGCATGCCGCACGCAGATCACGAGTGATAAGACTTCCCTCACTCCTCAATATGTCAAGAATACCTTCCTCGATGCTCCCAGCCTCAGGATATGGGAAAATACTCCTGCGATAGTTGCAGAAATCCGGCCACCACTCACTGCTTACGAACGCAGCCTTACGGTCGAAAAACTTGCCGTAGGCGCATCCGCTCTCGCGAAGCACAGCCCCTTTCCAACTCCACAAAGGCCACTCCCATCCGCCATCAGGCAACTTGACATACCGACAGTCTTCATCAACAGCCTCTTCGGCCGACCATCCTCTTACGCCCATTCTCAGCAAAGGAAGAAGCCCGACTTTATTGACGTATTCAATCAATTCCGAACAACTATGCAACAGCTCTTTTTTCATTTTAGGATGCGGCTAATATCTCAATAGGAGTTTTTAATTAATAAAAGACATTCATTGTTATTTTAGATTGGCTCTAAAATAATCTTTCAAAGGTTGCAGTTCTACAATGTTCAAATTCCAAAAACGTGAATCGTCAAACAGCCAATCACCAGAACCAAGTCTACTTCGTTGTTTGCTATTCAATCTCTGCGCACTCATATATGTATGCAATTTTCCTTTCAGATTTGGAACATTATAAAACTGCCGGCCGTTGCTATCCTTAACACTTGAAACACATCTTTCATAGTCTTCAAAGCAATCAAAAAAAACTTTATGCAAATTTCTTTTCGCCGCCAATTCCATAAGAGATTCAACATCGCCGTCATCATGATTGTTAGGATATAAGAAATAAGAGAAATTAATTCCCTTATTCTGCATACCGTTGTCTATATCAACTTTTCGTTTCTTAAATCCCCACCCTTTAGATACTGTATCGGCATCAGCAAGAACCAAGACTTGTTCTCCCATAGCCTGTGCCAAACTTATTTGATTGACAATGGTTTCATTAAACAGATTACCAATACCGTCAATTGGTACAAATTCCACATTTTTCTCAGGAAAGAACAATGCTAAAATTGTTTTCAGGAAATTACATTCAGGAGTTTCCTTTTTCTTCGCTTCTATGAAAATCTTATTCATATCACCTAATTTCTATTTCCTGATTAATCGAATAATCCAAACTATCCAATGAATAATGGAAAGCTTTCAATTCTCCGTCACTACTTTTTAACAACCTGAATGATGCCACATAATCGGAATACTCATTTATAGCTGCATCCCTTAAACCTTTAATTGAATCAAGGTCATGCGTCGTAACAAACAGTTGTGTATTGTTCTTAACAGATGCATCTATGAGCACCTTCCATAAACTGCACATCACAGAATGATGGAAGCCATTGCTTATTTCATCAATAAGCAAAAGTCCGTCCTTACAATTATAAACAGCAGTCAAAAGCGATACAATCTTACGAGCACCATCACCCAACATATTAACAGGAATACGTTTTGAAAGGCCGATGTCCACAAGCATTTCATTGTCTGAGAAAATAAAATCTCTAACCTGTGGTTCAAGCAACTGAAGTCCTTCTATAATAAAATGCTCATCCTTATTCTGAAGAATATTTTTCAATCCCTGAATAGAAGCATTAAAATCATATTTAGGACTCAAATATGTACAACGCAATGATTCAACATAATGCTTTGGCGCTGCAACCGAAGCATTACCAGGACTTGAAGAGTCAAACCGCAACAATGACACATATGATTGATCATTGACCTTAAAATCAAATTTCAAACCGTATCGGCCTTCTTCAACGTTTGAAAGGATATTTGCATCATCAGCATTAAGCGATATGCTGTTTTGTCGCTTCTCAAAAAGACTTATATTGAGGTCACGCACATAGCCATCCATCAATTTTATATGAATAGGTTGTTCGGAATCCAAATTATAAAATTCCAGGTTAAGGTCATTCAGACGAGATTTACCATAACCGCGCATGAAATTGACATTCACAGGCAACATTGGATTTGCACCACCACTGGCAAGAAACAAAGCCTCCAACAAAGAAGACTTACCGCAGTTATTCTTTCCGAAAAAAAGATTTATCCGCCTAAAGCCTTGAATGGAAGCATTCCTTATGCCCCGAAACCGTTCTATTTCTACCTTTTCAAACATTATTTGTTGCAATAATCGTGATTATCAACGTAAAAATAAGAAAAATATATTCTTCAAATGTAAAACACGCTGTTTTTTACATATTTTTCGTGTAAATCAACAACGTTTATAAAGGAAAATGTTCATGGTAATAAGTTTATTGAAAACACAATATTACGATAAATAAAAGTATATGACTTTGAAAAACAAAGCCATATACTTATTAATAATGTAAATCAAATGCGCCTTTTTGTGAATTACGCAATTAATTATATTGAAACAGATACTCAACCAAAGAATTAGTCATTTTTTAGAATATTCAGAAAATGTTGAGCAATCAATCTGTCTCCGCTTTTATTTATTCCCATCGATTCATAATATTCGATAGTTCCAATATATGATTTAATAGCCAAACGAAGCCCATCACGTCCATAATCTGTATATATACGTTCAAGCATATATTTACGAACATCTTGAGGTATACTGCCTTTTAAAGTTATTCCATTTCGCATATATTTAAAAGCAGGAACATACCAACCAATGAACGACCTCCAACTTATTCGATACTGTTTCAAAAAGTGTGTCTGAAATGAATCAAAAAAGGGCCGGCACTTGTATGCCAGCCCCGAAGTTTGTAATTTAGGAGTGACCAAAAAACTAAATATACAAACTATGCACTTCACGAAAGTACAAATTTCCGAGCTCATGCGCAAGCATGCAGAGAAAGAAAATGGTCTTCACGACCTTATGGAAATCATGCTTGAAAGCATGATGGTTGCAGAACGCAGTGAATTCCTTCGGGAAAATCCCTCAAACAAGGGCAACGGCTATCGTCCGGGCCATGCCTATGGGCAAGGCAGGAAATTGGAATTCCGCATCCCCCGTGACCGCTACGGCAACTTCCATCCGCAGATACTAGCCATCCTCCGCGATCAGGAAGAGGAGTGCGACCGTCTTGCCGGGGCATTGTATACCAAGGGGCTTACTCAGGAGCAGGTCGGCGATGTATTCGACCAGATTTACGGACAGCACTATTCCAAGTCCAGCATAAGCAGGATGGTGGAGAGCATCAGAACGCAGGTGGGTTCATGGCTGGAACGCGGTCTGGAAAGCTATTACCCTGTTATGTTCGTAGACTGCGTACACATCAAGATCCACCGCAGGCGTTCCGTCTCAAGCGAGGCGTTCTATGTTGCACTGGCCGTTACAGATGAAGGCCGGCGCGATGTTCTGGGCATATTCAATATCCCGACAGAGAGCGCGGCAGGATGGAGCGGGATCTTTGAAACCCTGAAAGACAGGGGCGTTGAAAGGATCGGACTCGTGGTTGCAGACGGCATAAGGGGGCTCGATGCCGTCGTTGGAGAGAAATTCCCAGGCACGCCTCTTCAAAGATGTGTAACGCATCTCAAGCGCAATCTGTTCGCCAAGGTCAATCACGGCGACAAGGGCGCACTGGCCGCAGATCTGCGCGACATATTCCGTACCGGACAGCGCGATTACACCATAGAGACTGCATGGGCCAAATGGCAGGACATGTGCGGGAGGTGGGGAAAGGACTACAGGGCATTCAGGCTCATGCGATGCAATGCCGACTATAAGGCTTACATGACTTACCTGAACTATGCGCCCGAGATACAGTCCATGATCTATACAACCAATTGGATAGAACGTCTAAACCGTGATTTCAGGAGAGTGACAAGAATGCGTACAGCCATGCCCAACGAAGAATCGGTGCTGACGCTGATGGGCAGCGTGGCCATGGAGCACAAGGCCTTTGACCGGTTGCTTCCAAACATAACATGCGACAGGACACTGTTTCCGGACTGATGAAACAGATTTTCACTGCTTGGGAAACCAGACATACAGAAAAAATGGAGCCGTCATCATGGCGACTCCAGGATGTATTCGGCCATCAAGTGTCTGCAAAGCCTTATTGCAGGCAGCTTGATCCTTGGTTGAGTAGGTTTTACTGTACTCTTGCATCACAAAAGTAATGAATTTAATTTGAGATTTTAATTTGTCTATTAACTTTGCATCATCACTCCTATGGCTGACTGTTTCAGACACACTTTTTGAAACAGTATCACTTATTCCCATATCCTTACACTTCGACATATATTGTTTCGGATCTACTCCATGTTCAAATACTGCTTGACCAGCCCTATAAATCATATCGAGCATTTCATATTTATAGATTTTTGTCATTGGTATTTTATAAAAGTTTCTATTCCCAAATAAGTGCATCCAATGTTGCCATATCAGGAATTCCGGCATCCTTGCAAACAATTCTGAAGAAATTACAATAGAATTCATACTGTTCCCCAATAGTCAACCCTTTATCAGGCAATAAACCAATTTGGTCAAAAAATGTTTCAGCAGGTTTATTCAAAATAACATATTTTTCAGGATTATATACACACAAAATTTTTGATAAAAAGTTTATGCCAAGTCCTTTCACTTTAGATTCTGTGCTATATGCCATGTCAAACCTTTTATTTAAAGGAATAGTTTCGTCAATAAGCATATCAAGGATCTTAGCTAATTGACCATTTGCCTTAGCTTCTTGTAGATAGGATTTAAATATAGGTACGATGTGTCCCAATTCTTGTACTTTAAAAAAGGAGTCAATATCAAAATCTTTAAAATGATTTTCAAAATCAATGTACTTATGCAGTTCATTTAAAACATAAGCACGATTATTCACCACATCTGCAAATCTTTCATCTTTAATTTTTCTACGAAGCAATTTTACTGCATCCTCTCTAACATCAGCATAAATATCAAGTTTTGTTTGAAGTTGTTTAATATGTTTACGTTTATTGCTCAAATGCTTTATTTCCACATCTGCATATTCTTTATAATTTACGAGAAATTCATCAGTTATTGGTTGTGAATTAACGTAGATTGTATTAAACCAATCCTCTAATTCTGCAATAGAATCTGAATCATCAATTAAAACAGAAGCTTCGATATTGTCGTATAATCCGCCATTTGTGAAATTACCAGAACCAAGTATTGCTTTTTTAGTACCATCGAACAAAGTAAAAAGATAAACTTTAGGATGGAACATTTCCGAATTATAGATACGAGCATTGTTTCCATAATCATCCATCAAACATTCTAAAACATCAAATGAAGTAGGAAGGTCTATCCCAACTACAAATTTAACCTTACATCCCTTATTAGCATTACTTAATATATCTATAGCTGTTTTAGAAGCCAGAGCAACAGCAATGTTGATATTTGAAGATTTGCTAACATATTCTTCAATAAAAGCACCTATGTTTTTTATAAATTTCATTTTATCAAGCTATTAAATCATTATCTTTGAGAAAATCGACAAAAGCATCAAGGATTTGCTTATCTCGCACAAGTATATCTGATTCTGTAAAATCTTTTTTATTCGTTGCTATACTTCGAAGTTCCTGAATACGAGAACCTTCTTTATAATCACCTTTTTTTGTTGAATAACCTATATAATACTTTAGCTTATCCTTAAAACGATAATCAGAAGCACGAATGTTAATACGTTTTTCAAGCAAAGATTTGTTCCCAAGAAGTTCTATATTTTTAATATCACTAATGGAATCTTCTGATTTTGCTCTATTGCGTGCATAAATATGTTCTATTTCAAGCGGTGTAAAAAGATCCAACAAAGGTTGATTTTCATTCTGAAATGCCCACCAAGTAATCATAGATTTTGTTATCGGACGTCCGTTCAGAAAATTGTAACTATTGTAGACATTACGGTATTTTATTTCATCAAATTTGAATCCTTCAAATGTCACCGGACGATTTTCAACAACATTTATCATTTCTGGATAAAATGGAGTTCTAAGCGCATTAACGCCTGGATATATCAAGGCATAAGCCAAAATAAAACATGTAATTTTAGTAAGTATATTATAAAAGGCTTCATCATCGAGAGAGCCATTCACATCTTTATTTTGCATAAAATAAACAGACACGAAGAAAGTCCACATGCTATTAGGAGCATAATCCAAAACGAAAAGCCTACGAAGAACACGCTGAGAAAAACGTTCTTCATCCTGATTTACAACAGAATTCCAGAAACCAGCAAGTTCTTCTAAATCATTTAATGTTTCATCATTTTTTAAAATGGCATAATTGTCCCTTTCATAAAACTTACGCAAAGCTTCAGTAGTCGAGTTTTTAATACCAGCCTTTGCACGAAGATAGTACATGTATCGTGTAAAGATTTCATCCATCGGCGTACTATTTTGTTTAGGGAATGTCTTATTGCAAATTTCTTCAAGTGATTTCCAACGCTGTATGAAAGAATCTTTTTCGTTCTTATCAGAATAATATTTATAAAGTTTTGCCTTAAATATATCTGCATCTGCAAGAGGTTTACCTCTATCGTTTAGAGTTGAGAAAATACGCAATGCCGTATCCTGAGATTCTGCTTCAATTGGAAGCAATATACAGTTTCTAAGTACACGAATAGGCAAATAGGCAAAATATGATGGATAGTCATTCAGAAATTTATTTATTCTCTCTTGGAAATAGCGGTAATTATTAGCATAATTGCTTTTCATTTCTTTAGGAGCATCGCCTGACGTAAGAATATGCAGGAATTCAGATTTGTCATTCTCATTAGCGACTTCTGAATTTATTTTAAGTTTATTTTTATCAGGGACGCCAAAAGCATCTGTTTTCCAAAGACAAGTAGATATAAGCTCTCTTGTTCTAATAGAATTACTATCTTTCATATTTGCGAACTTTTCGTAAAACGCACGCAACAAGAGCATCAATGTTGTAAGGCGTTGCTGTCCATCAATTATTTCAAGCTTGCCGTTACTATTTGAAAAAGTTACAATAGGACCGAGGAAATATTCGTCATTATCATCAAATGCATCACAATTATCTTGTGGAAATGCAAAAGTAAAAATATCTTCCCACAACGTTTGACATTCAGAATCGGCCCACGCATATGGACGCTGATAATCTGGAATGAGAAAGTCTGACCGCTTTTCAGAAAAAAGATCAAGAATAGTTTTTTGATCTATATTCAACTTGGACATATTAATTATAATTTTAATTAATCAAATTATGTATTTACAATAAATACTAAGATTCATAAGATGTTTGCTGCTAAATCCACACATTATTTGCCACAAGAAATAATTAAATCCTATTAATGAACAAATATTCAATATTGTTATAATAGTTTTCATTTAGGCCAATAACATTTCAAGCACATTACAAATATAAACATTTAGACAAAACTAACAAAACATATAATATAAATAACCAAACTTCTTATAATATTCATACACAACAAAGGTCTAAACATCAATTTTCAAGCAAAGACAACGCTAACGTAAAACAAATCACTATATAGTCTATTACATGCAGAAACAAGAAAGGCATGCACCATGATATCTACAAATCATTTGCACATGCCTTTTTTGTTTTCTAATTTTTATTGAAGCACACTTGTCTTTACGGTTCCTTCAAATCTTGCATCGTTATTATGTTCTGTCTTGCGACCGAAATCGAGGGTGTAACGGACAGTCAGAGTGACGTATCTGCCGTCCCACGGACGGGACAGATATTCGTAGCTGTGTACATTGTCGCTGTCGAACCACGACTTCAACCAGCCATCCTTTCTAAGTACTGAATTTACAGACAGCATGGCATAAAGGTTGCCGGTCGTGTATTGAAGACTTACTTTCAGCCTGTCGCTGAATTGAGATATTGTGGCATTGCCGCCACGCATGAAACCCTTGCCGAAAGATTTGTTGTATGCAGCCGACAAAGAAAAGTGTTTGTTGATGTTGTAGCTCAGGTACGGATATAAGCCGAAAGTATTGAAGGCAAAATGTCTGATGCCGGAGTGCATTTCGCGGGAATATATCATAAGCGCCTGAATATTCAGTTTGCCCTTCATCAGCGACAGAGATGGGGTGAGCGATGCCGACACGATGTTGTAGTTGCCGCTGTTCACGATGTCCTGGACCATAAGTCCGTTCTCCGGATGCCATGAAGGCACAATGTCGTGCATGATTTCCTCCCACGAAACATCGGTATTGAGCGAGAAGCCGCTTATCGGCATCCATGAGTAGTACAAGCGTGCTCCTGCATAGCGCTGCGGCTTCAGAGAGGCATTTCCCTTGGTGCCCTCTATCTCGTCGTCTTGACGTACGACCGAATTGTAGAATGTAGACGTAATGGCCATCTGCTGTATCATGGCATAGGCATAGAAAGAATGTTTTTTGCCGATGCGCCCGTTCATTGTGAGATAGCCGTTGACGTAAGGCTTGGTGTCGAATGCGTTGTCGTTCACCTTGTAGAAGTTTACCGGCACCTCTACCTGAGCTCCGGCCGACCATTCGTCTGAGAATTTATGGTTGTAACTAGCCCTTGCGTAAACATAATTGTTTATAAGCTTCTGACGGCTGTTGTCAGTTCCCATGTAGCGGGTGTTGTATATCTCAGAGTTGTATTCAGCTGAAACAGACATGTAGTTCTGCTTGAACAGCGGGAAGGAATAGGACATGTATATGTTCGGAAGATACACGTTCTCCTTGGTGGCATTGAATATCGGAGAATCGAATGTGTACAGCGTAGAGGCTTCGTTGCGGTTGTACGAGAATGAAGCCTCACCGTACAGCATAGAGTTGTGCGGAAGTTTAGACAGCTGGAAATATGCCTTGACGTAAGGCTGCATGCTCTTAGACGATGCTTCCGTTGTCGCAGTGCCGTTGTCGGGAGCGTTGTTGCCGCTATAGGTGATTTTCGTTTTTCCGTCATTCACCGGAGTATTGTTGTACCTGTATCCTGCCGATACCGATGCTGTAAGGTTATCACTACTGTACCGGGCATTCCACGCTGTGGTGAAGATATTCTGGTGCTGCTTCAGCTTCTCCTCGGCCGACTTGTTGATAATGTTGTCAGGACTGAAGATATACTGCGTGTTCGTGTTGTGGATTATATCGTCGGCATTGCTATAGGTCATATCGACAAGGCCGGTGAAAGTCCACTTGCCGGTGTTGAACTTTCCTATCAGGCTGTAATCGCCACTGTTGTTGATGAAGGACTGGCCCACCTCGCCAAGAACATAACCTCCGTATTTGTACTTGCGCATGACGAGGTTGACAACCGCATCGTAGTTCTTATACTTCGGATCTGAAGGAGATTTCAGGTATTCCACGTGCATCACGTCTTTCGGACGCAGGGCCTTCACCTCCCAGTCCTGGGCCTCAACTCCGTCTATGAAAAAGTGCACCTCACTGTCGTACGTCGTCACGACCTTGTCGGCCGCCAGATCAACCCTGAGACCTGCCACCATCATCCTGGCAAGAAGGTCGTTTATGTTGAACGCATGCTGTTTTGTCTCCTTTGTCGGTACATAGGCCACACCTTCTGGAATGGCATAATTGCTTGCTATCTCTATCTTAACTTCATCCAGTTGGTGCGTCATTATCGAGTCCGTTTGAGCCTCTGCACCCAAAATGCAGCCGAACGACAATACTGCATATAATGTAATACGTGTTTTATTCATCTCCTTTGAAATTTAATTGACTTTATAATGTTACTCTAATGCTCTTCATAATAAACAAATAAAGAGTTTGATAATTGGTGCCATATTCTTCACACGGCAAAGTAACATTCATTATAAATATTACAAGTATTTTTCATAAAGGAAATATTTCACAAAACTTCACAAGTCCTGTACAATAAGATATAATTAACTCATTATAAATTCATTATATATGCATCAAAATCTTTTGAAGAGCCGTTGCGTCCTGACAATTTTGTTAAAAGTCTCTTACGTATATTGGATATATTTGATTGCGACAATCCTGTGAGTATGCATATATCAGATGGAGTAAGACCTATTCTAACCAACATGCATACTTGGTACTCGTTAGAATTGACCAAACTTTCAATTTTATTAAAAGGTTCGGTTTCTGCAAAAAGTGTTTTCAGCTGTTTCACTTCTTCTGCATTCATCTGAATAAAATCTTTCCTTGCATGATATTTCAACTGTTTTACGATAGGTTCATCAGAATATCTACTTTTAATACTTTTGGCATCATAAACCCCTTCATATTTCAACATTTCATTCTTCAGCTGTTCTATCTGATTATTTTTTTCATCTATCAAAGCATTGAATTTATCTTTCTGCCTTTCGCTGAAGTCATAGAGTTCTTTCCTCGACTGCTCTAACTCTTGTATATTATGTAGGTAATTTTCGTTAGTTTTACTCTGTCTTTTTATCTCATTCGTTTTTTCCTCGATAATCTGCTTCATTTCTTCCTGTTGTCTTTCGTTGACATCACACAACTCCTGCTTGGCCCTTTCCAGTTCTGCAATATTACTTTCATATTTCAGTACGACCATTCGTTGTGCCATTTTTTTCCTTTTTATGTACCAAAGTATCCCCAATACAATCAAAGAAGTGATGAATACGACTATTACTACCACCAACATTGCATTGCCAACCTTTCTTTTATACACTTCAGCAGAAAGTTTATATTCATTATAATCATACATGGCTCGCATTTGCTGTATGTGGGTTGTGTTCATCTTGGCATACATTGAGTCTGTAACCATGCGTGCCATATCTGAATACTTAATCACAGAGTCTGGATTATGTTTTCGTTTATAGATATCAGAGAGACCGACATAACAGTCATTTAAATTGAAATAGCTTTTTGTAACTCCAATACATTTTTTGAAATAATACTCGGCAGAATCAAGGTTTTCAAGTTTGGTCAAATATCGTCCTTTGGCTATATAATAAGCCTCGTATCCAGGCTCTATATTACCATCATTGTCAATCAGTCCGCTTTTCTTTTCGAAAACATCCAAACAACACTTTGCATCAACAAGCTTTCCACTTTTTATCAGCATATCTGCAAGAGGCCATAACGATATGGCAGCCTCACGCTCATATCCATGCTTCATGTATAAATCATAAAGCTTTGAACGTATGTCTAAGGCCTTATCACCGTGTCCTTGATTCATATAAATGTTGGCACGTTGCTCCATAGTTATTATAGCATTAAAGGTGTCCTTAGCCATTAATGCATATCTTAAAGCAAGTATGTTCTCCGCCATAGCATCAGTCAGAGCATTTTGCCCCATCAATTGCATTGCAGTATGTACATGAATCTTATGAAGAGTTTTATAATCACACGCAACGTCTGCAGTATCTGCAGCTTCCGCCGCTATGCGCAAAAAGCGCAAAGCCTCAGATGAATTGCCATCAACAATGTAACGACATCCTAAAATATAATTGGCAAGCATTTTATCATTGGCTTCTCCGTAGCGGTCAAAATAGTCAACAAGTTCAGCAAGAGTATCCGAATCGACAGGACAATTAAGTTTATTGAGAGCCTTTGTCTTCAACAACAGCAACTTCATCCTATCCTTATTGGATATTTTCGAATCTGTTTCCAAGACTCCATCTATATATCTAACAGCAACAGGTTGATTGAATTCTTCCAATGAGTCAGCCACAGAAATTTCACCATTCATATCGTTATTATCACACGCACAAAGAAAAAGGAGCACAAAAAATATATTTATCTGTGCAATAATAACTTTTATAATATATGACAACCTTTTATACGATGCTTGCATGCTTCTTTACAAAGATTAAAAATTAAGTTTGTACGTTTAAAATTACAACAACTTCCACAAAAAAAGATTACACATATTTGTACACTCATTTGCTTGTTCACCGTAACTGAACATTTCAGTTTTTATCATTAATCAAAATATATACTTTTTCCGCCCTCCGACTGCCATCCATCATAAATGGAATGCAATCATCGGCATAGGGATTTGCAAAAATAATAAAAGTATTTCAACTGGGGGTATATTCTAATCTGAAAGCAGGAGAAAAATCCAATAACCTAAAACAAAAGTCCGACCCACAAAATCTGATTTAGATTTTACGAGTCGGACCAATTTTATACGGAATGTAGTAAATCCAGAAGGAATATGCTTATCACATATTTATGAAAACAAACGCACTACAAACAATCAAAAACGTTCAGTATCTCTGAAATAACTGTAGAGCATTCTTAGAATCTTTTTACGAAGAATGGTATCGCATGCGCCGGCCAGAATACTAGACAATGCATACGCGGCCACCATGATAACAATTATCAAAATGCCGTTGCGGACATACATTCTTACTGAAAAATAAGCCACGCCACAAATAATCAACATCTCTGTCCACGAGAGTATTTTCGTAATCGTGGATGCCCTATCTTCAGCCTTCTTATAAATTTTATATCTAGTTGAAAATGGAAGCATAAGCACATTAAATATTACTGAATATCTGATTGAGTTCGTCAATAGCCTTATCGTCATATTCCATTGAACCACCCATACGCAATAACCCCACATTATTATTGTTTATAAGCAGCTGATGCCCGATATATGCGGTGCCGAAACAATGGTCGTGCGCTCCGATCCTTATACTTACGACCTGTTCCAACGGAATGGTTCCCTTGTTTGACGAAGCCACCAGACTTGCCCAGAATGTATCTTTTATACATCTGTAATAGACATTCTTATCAGTAATCAGCAATCCGGACCAGCCATATCCACCCACCGTTCCAGGAATGCTCTTGTTTACTGCCAGCAACGGTTTTTCATCACTACCGATTTCAGCATAACGCTTTTTGTGCAACTCCAGCAATTTGCTGTCAATGTCGTTGAGCAAATAGACATTTTTGCTTTTGGCCTGACGCGAAGCTGCAAATGTTTCTATAGCCTTCAATAATTTTTCATTCATAAGATTATATATTTTAAGTTATTCACCTCTGCTGTCACAGACAGACAAACAAATACATATTTTCAGCAAGGAGACTTCACCTTTTCGGCTGTCGAAAATAATAATCATTCAACCCGCTTGAACTCCATACATCCCACATCGGATGTCATGAAAGACATGATTCCGTTCTCTATCTTCAAGTCGGCAAAAACAGAGCCGTTCTCCTCTCTATCAGCATTAAACTTCTCATACTCATCCAACAGGCTGTTATATACTTCCTTACGGATTTCTTTCTTCAGTTCGCTTCTGTCTATCAGTTCATAGCCTTCCATGGCGGCATCTATCGATGCAGACCAATAGTCGAGAGCCATACCTGGAGAAACATCGTCGGAGAGCTTATAATTCACTTCATTGACATTCACATCCAAGGATGAAAGATTGTAGGTGATGCATAAATCGCCGAACAAGACTTCCCAACTGCCGGTGATTGTACTGGTGACAGTATAGTTCACCACGATGCCCTCCTCTTCTTCCTTTGCCACGTTTGTAAGATATTCAACAAAGGTGCCACCATCCTTACCCGAATTCTTATCGTTCGTGAAACTGTATATTTGAGTCTGCTCGTAAGGCATTCCCTCTTCATTCTTCATGTTCAAAGTAGTCTGCCACGTTCCTTCGGCCTTCTCAGCCAATTCGGCATCGCCACACGATGTCAGAGCTGTCAGCGACAAGACTCCGACAAACAACAAACCTGTTTTCTTCATGATATAATAATTATGCTGAGGTTAAACATTCTCATTTCTTCTATTTGAATCCGGCCTTGCTGCGTGCCATCCAGTGCGAGGCCTTCTCGCGTTCGAAAACACCTCGATCAATGTCAGAATAATCATCCAGCGTGTGAAGGACAGCATAGTTGCCCTTATCATGGTGCTGTCCCCACGTAAGTTCCGCAAGAGGCGAATCGGCCAACTGTCCGATGTGGTGCAGTTCATAAGGGTCGCCATTACGGTCGTGAGGCGGATAGCCCTCGCCCATCAGGTCACTGTTGCTCCATCCGCGCCAGTTCTCGCCGTTGATTCTTATGAGCCATTCCGGCATCAGATAATCAGGATTTATGTCCGGCTGAACAAGCGCATGCCTGCCGTTGACCACCACGTCCTTCAATCCGGCATCCATATAGATGCGCGCTTCGGCCTCGCTGCGTATCGCATTGACAATCTCGTCCGACCAACCGGTCAGACGCTTCACCTTCAATTTGAAATCTTCCATACTCCTTCATTCCATTTCTAAACAACAATAATTTATCTATAGCCACACTACACACTTGTGCACGACTCAGAAATTGAAATACGCCACAATCGAATCCCACAAACCGCCGAGCCAATCCATCAACTTCATCACCAGAAGTACCATGAAATAAATCAGCACGCAGAGAACCAGAATCATGAATCCCATCCACGCTGCCTTGCGGTTCACTTCAGAGATCACTTCCTTGTCGTCCTCAACAAATCCGGTTATCAGACGGGCATTCTTCAGATATGCTCTGTTGAACACATCAATGATATCTCCGATATAAAAAGGTATAAGACCAATGAGGACATCAATCAGCACATTGTATATGACGGCCAAAGTCAGAGGTACACTTTTAATCTTGAATAGGCTGACATGAATGAAAGGCAACACAAGCACCGAAGAAAGTATGTCGCCTATTCCCGGAACGAAAAATCCGATTATAGGGTCGAGCAGATACTTGTCCATAAACTTGGCAATGCCCTGCACCATTCTGTACGACGAAGACATCTCTATCTCCATACGGCGCATCTCCTTTTCAGCCTTGCGCTGTTCTTCCTTTCTGATGGACCTCTCGATGTCCATCTGTTCTTCCTGCGACGTCAGTCCCAGATCCTCTTGTGCCTGACGGCGACGTCCGCTCTGAAAATCTTCCATTTTACAATTCTATTGTTTTGTTTCCGTTGAAAAAGTCATTCCAATCCTTATCAGTGAAATTCTCCTGCCTGTCGGACAAAGCCGCAAGCGCATCTCTGAGCTGCGAAGCATCAGTGCTGGTGTTGAGCTTCTTAAGAACCTCGCGCAGCACGGCGCTCTTCTCGTCAATCTTCGACATCTCGCGTCTGAACTCGCTCTGCAGCTTCTTCAGTTCCATATCGTACTTACTGCCGATGATACGGCTCTCGGCTTTTTTCTTCTCCAGTTCGGCCAACGCCTCGAAAAGTCCTACTGTTTTCTGCATCACAGCGTTCTGCGCGTCAACATAACGATTGGCATATTCATCAATATTTCTGCGTGAAGCATTGCCGTCGGCCTGCCCTTCTGCACCTACAGCAGGCTGGAGATGCTCCATCACGAGTCCTTCCCTCACTACCTGAGCCAGCAGATGGATGTTTTCAGAAATCTCCTGCGGGAGCTGTTCGTTTCGGTAATCCGGAATGCTGACCGTGTGGAGCAGTTTCTCGTCCAAACGAGTCGAAGCTATTTCTCGGGCAGTGCGGAGCAATTTGATCAATGTGTCGAGATGACCAACAATCTTCAATTTTGACTGTGCATCCACACTTATGGCTTTCTTCATCTTCTGTCCCGACTCCTTCAGACGAACCTTTATCTCGTCCATCCGGTGCATGCCCTCATCACAAGCCTTTCGATGGACACTGAGGTCCTTCTTGTCGAGGTCAATGTCGACCTGCAATCCCTCATACTGCGAAATGACAGGCTGGCAAAGCTTATACCACTCGGCAATCTCGCGGTTATATTTCTTCGACGAAGCCCCGAAAGTAAATATGTTCATCAGGAAGAACGGCTTAGACGGCTTGCTACGCTTGGCATCCTCGTACTGGCGTCTCATGCTCTTGATGAGCGCCTCGCACTCGGCAATATGCGAAGTGTAGTAAGATATGTTTGCCTGACTGTCGGCAACGGCGCGTTCAGTTTCGCTATATTCGGCAAGCAGACTTTCGCGCTCCTCTTTCAAGCCCTCCAGTCCCGGAGTGCTGTATACAGCCTCAATCATTTCGTTGATGTCGCTCTCGATGACCGAACGGCTGTAACGATAGAATGCCTCGGCACGCGGAATGTGGAAATCGTTCATACCTTTGTATATCAGCAGCAGACGTCCCATGTCGCCCTTGATGAGCGTGGCGTCGTGACGGACATTGTTCTTCAGAGTCAGAAGCTGGCCCTTCAGTTCGGAGGCACGCTCGTGTGCATCAAGATAGTGCATAATCATGCCCATACCGGCAAGCACAAGTCCGGCCTGCTTGCTTCCAGCCGCACGATAAGAATAGGCCGCATTCTTCACTGTACTGGAGAAGTTTTCGGATATGACACTTATGAGTTCGCCGCAACGGCCCATCACCTGCTCATACTCCAGCTGAACATTCTGAAGCATGCCCTGCACGTCGAGCCACTGAATAGTGTCGAAGTCGAACAGTTCGGGAGACACTGCCTTGACGGAGTCGCCGAAAATGTCAACCAGAGCAAGCGAATACTTACGGTAGATGTCGTTCACATAAGTCCTGACAGCCACGAAGTCGGCAATAGTGCTCTTCACCTGCGTCTTTGCTTCTTCGTAGGCACTGACCATCTCCGAATAGTTCTGAAAGACAGCAGATGCCGTCGCTCTGATGTCCGACACGGCCTTAGTTCCTGTGATATGGCCGACGATGCCTCCAGCTCCGCTGACCGACACTTCCTGCATAGACTTGCTTACAGCTGTATTGAGAAGTGCCAGCGCATGGTCGCTGCCGCTGATGTCGGCATCGAGAATGGAAGACACCTCTTCGGCATTGCCCTCGCCTACCGACGAATAGATGCTGTACTCGTCGACAAGCGATTTCTTCTTCTCATTGTTTACAAACGCCTTGCGTATGTTCTCATATCTGCCGTAATACGCGTAGGCCTTCCATACCCATTCGCCCACAGCAGCTGAATCCTTGTCGAAACCAAGGTCCTTCAATTCGTAGGCCAAATCGGCGCGGGTACACAATGCAGAGCCGGACACAATCCTGTCCGACAGGTCTTTTATTTTCTTATAAATCTGTTTCTCATCCATAAACAACATTCTTTTAGACATAACGAAGAAAAACTTTTCTCACGCTCCAGCACTCCGCAAACCGCGTCAATCCAGTTTACGGAAGTCGAAATCGTTGACGGAACAATTGGCCTTGCGGTAATCGAAATTGTAGATGCGCATGTAGGCTTCCTGCACTTCCTTCGCTCCGTTGTAGAAAGGTGTTGAGGTATGAATCTGCGTTGTTACGGTTACGACCATCTCAGGTGTGAGAACTGTTCCGTTGGCACGTTTGGTGCGCTTCGGGATGATTTGAAAAACTTTAGTCATAATATCAAGATTTAAAACGGTATATCAAGAATTTGAAGTACATCTGTGAAACGATGCATAAGATAGGAGATAACCGGCCGTGGGGAAAACAAGAAAAGGACATGTCCTGTGCCTTTTCTTATTTTTCTGGTTAGGTTCTGGAAAAACCCGGAGTCAAAATAATGAAAAAGCAGTCCATGTCCTTCGAAGAAGGATACAGAACGTGCTTGCCAGACTATTTTAGACTCCTTTGTTGAATTTTCCAGATTTAACCAGGTCAAATAATCAGCATGCAAATTATGCAATATGTCTCAATTATGTATTTCTGTTTCTTTCTAAACTTTTTTGTATTGTCGCAAATATACAAAAGTTTTTCAAAAACAAAACATAATTGCCGACATGTCATGGACTGCATCTCAAAAAATGACTTGTCGCCAACACCCGTGCCATCATTCGCACCGCATCGCATCCGTCAACCGTGCACATCATGTACACAACGACACAAAACGTCCGCACAATGCTTTGACAACAGCTGTATCCTTATTCGCCACCGTCATCTCTCTGCATGTATATTTCTTGTTCATATTTTCACTTCTTAAAGTTTACACATGCAAATATCTGCCGTACGTGTGCCCAATGCGTTCACACGTGAAAGAAAAATACATAAAAATCTCCATTTCCCTTTTTTGCAACCTCGACGGAGAGTGTTAACACCAGCTTCAGTACTGCTTAAGAAGTACTCGAATACTTCCAAAGAAATATTGTAGTACTTGTTATGCAGTATCGCAGTACTTTTTAAGAAGTACTGAGCACCATTCGGAGAGAATAAGAAAGGATTATTAAAACAGGCGGTTGCTGTGAATATGACTCTGTTTTAATTTACCTTACACACAAAAGTAATTACTGATTCACTTTACACGTTTTGAACAAGTTTACTGAAAGACTTTACAGTACATAAGCTTTTTTACTAAAAATCTTTACAGAAAAAGAACTGATTCTTTACTGAAAGGTTTTACTCTGTAAAATACAAGGAAACATCATGTTATATAAAATATTATAGCTATTTTTGCTACGTTTTAATACACTATTAAAATAGAGCACAAATGGCATTGGAAGAGATAAACATATTACATAGAAAAATACGGTTAGACACTTGTAACAAAGAACGGCTTAAAGGTATATCTGTCGGTGAAAAATTGTCATACACATTTTATGAAGGGAAATATCAGGACACTACCATGATGTTCTTGGAACCGAGGAAAGGCAATCCAACACCGAAAGAATGCGAAATAACGTCCGGCAGGATTATGGCATTATTAGGTGTTCCGGTCGTATTCATACTAAAACCTGGACCTACATACGAAAGACAAAGACTAACAGACAAAGGAGTGTATTTTGTCATGTCTGACAAATATGCTCACTTACCGATGCTCATTGCCTTAGAAAAGACCAGCGACAGGAAAACAGCTTCTATGCTAACTCCGGTTGCACAATATATTCTCCTTTACCATCTTCAGGAGAAGAGTCTTGAAGGACTTTCTGCCAAAGAGATAGCAAAGCAGATTCCATACTCATATGAAAGCACAACACTGGGAATAACCTGCATGGAAGATTTGGGATTATGTGAAAAGGTTCTTGCCGGTCAAAGGACAAAGCAGATTCATTTCACAAAAAAAGGTCTTGAACTATGGAGGAATGCAGAAGCGTTCTTCATATCCCCTTTGGAACAACGAATCTATTGCGATGCCCTTCATTCAAAAAAGGAGTTTCCTGTTTGTGGAGTAAATGCCCTGGCGCATTATACATGGCTTAATCCAGATCCGGAAAAAATGTTTATGTTGACAAACAAGGAATACCGTACGTTAAAGAATTCTGGAATTCTTGAAAACCCCAATGCCTATGATGGCAGTATTATCATAGAAGTCTGGAAATATCCTGCTATCGTATCGGCTAGTGAAAATGTACAATGGGTCGACCGCTTGTCTCTGGCCATAACATTGGCAAAGGAAAATGACCCGCGCATTGAAAAAGAAGTAGAACGAATGATCAATGATATAGAATGGAAGGATTAGAAAAATTCCGAGAAGCATTTGCCGAGTTCTCAGACAACTACGTGGTAATAGGAGGAACAGCATGCGACATAGCAATGACTGGAACAACTGTAAGGCCACGTGCCACACATGACATAGATATGATTGTCATAGCTGAAAAGATAACCGATGCTTTCGGTAAACGGTTCTGGGAATTTATACGTGAAGCTGGGTATAGGCCCGAAAAACGCAAACATAAAGAAGGAGAATCTCCCAAATATGAGCTATATCGTTTTCTGGACGGAAAAGACGGTTATCCAGAAATGATAGAACTGCTATCTCGCCATCCGGATGTATTAGGGGAACCCAAGGGAGTTGTCGTTGAACCATTGCCTATTGGTGAAGATGTCTCCAGTCTTAGCGCCATTATAATGGATGATGATTTTTATCATTTTGCCATAGAACACAGCAAGCTGACAGACGGAATACGTCATGCAGATCCAGCGGCCCTAATAGCACTTAAAGCTAAAGCATACATTAATCTCCTTGCAGATAAAGAGAACGGGAAACATGTAAACAGCAAGGATATTCGCAAACACCGCTCGGACGTTCTGAAAAACATCATAATCATGGAAGATTCTCAAATTGAAGCACCGGAATCAATCGTAAGACGTATAAATGACTTTGTTGGTTCAATACATAGAGACTGGGATGATCTGTCGGATTCATTGGCTGCATCATTGGGACAAGACAAAGAATTTGTGTTGGAATTACTGAATCAACTTACAGAACTTTTTGCAATCAAATAATGACATGCAACATGAAAATCCAATACGCATCTGATCTACATCTGGAATTTGGCGAAAATGGAAGCTACATCAAACATAATCCCCTGCCTGTTACAGGTGACATACTTGTCCTGGCTGGAGATATCAGCTATCTCGGTGATGAGAATTACAGCAACCATCCGTTCTGGAAGTGGGCTTCGGAAAACTATAGGAAAGTGATTGTTTGTATGGGAAACCATGAGTTCTACAAAAATTATGACATCGCCACTTTAGAAAACGGATACTGTCTGGAGATACGTCCGAACATCCACTGCTACTATAACGGAATTGTAAAATTGGACGATACAGACGTCTTTATTTCCACATTATGGGGGCATATACCTTTAGAAGAAGCATACTTTACGGAAAATGTGATATTCGATTTCAGAAGAATATTATATAATGGAGAGCTCCTGACTTTTGCCGAGTTCAACAAAGAATGTGAAAGATGTGTCGACTTTATCCGTAAAGCAGTTGCTGCCGGCAAGGCACGACATAAGATAGTTGTTACACACCATGTACCATCTTTCCGTATGCAGCACCCTAAATTTACAGGTAGCAAAGCAAATGGAGCATTTACCGTAGAATTGGAAAACTTCATAAAAGATAGCGATATAGAATACTGGATATACGGGCATTCACATTATAATGTTGATGTACAAATTGGGAACACAAAATGTGTAACCAATCAATTGGGATATGTATTCCACAACGAGCATATATCCTTTGATCCAGGAAAATTCATTGAAATATAATAATGCAAGGAGAGCAAATCCTTCACGGACATGCTCTCCTTATTCTTTGTATATATTTGCGAACAATATATGCACGCAACAAATCAATGCCGTTATTTGAGTTCGAGGGCAACGATGCTCATAGGCGGCATCTTGACAGTGAGTTTGCCTTTTGAAATCTTTGCATCCTTGAATGTGGCAGGCTTTACAACATCTGGATTCTCGAATGTGTTCTTATCTGTGATTTTCTTGCATGTGAGAATCTGACCAGTGACAGTCTTTACGCCGAGTCCTGCAAGGTCGATTGTCACTTCGTTCTTGTTTTCAAGGTCGACGTTCGAAAGCGAGATGTGCACTGTACCGTCTGCAGCCTTTGATGCTGTTGCACCGAGCATAGGCAGTGTGCGTGTTTCGCCGTCGCGTCCCATGCGGGCTCTCACCTCACGATTCTCGCACTGAACGTCGAGAGGAATGTATGTTGCATCCTGATGAACGTTGTACATCTTGAAGACATGATATGTAGGTGTGAGCACCATCTTGTCGTCCTTAGTGAGAATCATGCTCTGGAGTACATTGGCAATCTGTGCGATGTTGGCCATCTTCACACGGTCGGTGTACTTGTGGAACACGTTGAGCGAAAGTGCTGCTACGAAGGCATCGCGCATGGTGTTCTGCTGATAGAGGTGACCGCTGATTGTGCCAGGCTCTTCGTCCCACCATGTTCCCCACTCGTCAACCATGAGGGCTACACGCTTCTTAGGGTCGTACTTGTCCATTATCTTTGAATGTTCGCGGATACAGTTCTCGATGTCGAGACATTTACCCATTGTCCAATAATAGTCCTCGACTGAGAAATCTGTTGCAGAGCCCTTGCTTCCAGACCATCCGGCAACAGTGTAGTAATGGAGCGAAAGTCCGTTCATCTGGTTGCGTGCCTGCTTCATCATAGTTTCCGTCCAGTGCAGGTCGTACTCGCCAGAACCGCTGGCAATCTTGAAGAGACGGTTGCCGTTGTAGTTGCGGCAGTATGTCTGATAGCGTCTGTAGAGGTCGGCATAGTACTCAGGACGCATGTTTCCACCGCATCCCCAGCTCTCGTTTCCGACACCGATATATTTCACCTTCCACGGCTTTTCGCGTCCGTTCTGCTTGCGCAGTTTGGCCATAGGTCCGTCTTCGGCAGTCATGTACTCAACCCACTGAGCAGCTTCCTGAACTGTTCCGCTACCGACATTCATGCTCACGTAAGGTTCGCATCCGAGCATTTCACAGAGATTGAGAAACTCGTGAGTACCGAAACTGTTGTCCTCGACAGTGCCTCCCCAGTTGCTGTTGACCATACGCGGACGATTCTCTCTCGGTCCGATACCGTCCATCCAGTGGTATTCGTCGGCAAAACATCCGCCAGGCCAGCGGAGCACAGGCACCTTGAGGTCCTTGAGAGCCTGAAGGACATCGTTGCGGTAGCCGTCAGTGTTAGGCACAGACGACTGCGGTCCGACCCAGAGTCCGCCGTAGATGCAGGTGCCGAGGTGTTCGGCAAACTGTCCGTAGATTTCCTTGTTGATTTTTTCCTTGGCCTGGTCTGGGTGAAGAACGGCCGTTGATGTCTTCTGTGCCATAACCGGCATTGAAGCAAGCATGGCGATTGTCAATAATCCTTCTTTTATCATTTTTTCTTTATTGGGTTTGGTAGCGTTGTTCTTGGCATTGATTATCATTACTGCTGTGCACCAGAATTGATGACAGGTTGCGCCGGTTCATCGGCACAAAGCACTACGAGCAGATTGCTTACGACTGAAGCACGTTTGTCGTCGCTGAGCTTTACCACGTTTTCGTTCTCGAGCTTGTCGATAGCCATCTTGACCATCGAAACTGCACCATCAACAATTTTCTCGCGTGCGGAGAGTATGGCACTGGCCTGCTGGCGACGAAGCATGACGGCTGCTATCTCGGGCGCATAGGCAAGGTAGTTGATGCGTGCCTCGACAACTTCCATGCCGGCCATGTCGAGCCTTTCGTTGAGCTTGCGTTCGAGCTCTTCGTTGATTTCATTTCCACTGTTGCGCAGGGTGAGTTCCGAATTTCCGCCTTCGTTGTTGTCGTAGGCATAAAGTCCGGCAACCTGACGCAGGGCGGCATCGCTCTGCACACGTACGAAATCTTCAAAGGCCCTCATGCGAGAAGCAAGGGATGTTCCGGCCTCATTAGGCTTCGAAGCCATCGTCTGTGAATCTATTTCGAAAAGTGCACAGTAGGTGTCTTTCAGTTTCCATACAAGCACAAGACCTATGAGAATAGGATTTCCCTCCTTATCGTTCACTTTTATGGGGTCGACATTGAGGTTGCGCGCACGCAGAGAAATCTTCTTGGCTTCCATAAAAGGGTTGACCCAGAAGAGGCCGGTACGCTTGAACGTGCCCTTGTAGGTTCCGAAGAAAACCATGGCACGCGCTTCGTTAGGCTCGAGCTGCATCATGCCTCCCCAGATGACGAAAGAAGCCAGCAGTCCTACACCACCTGCCACGTATGCCCAAAAGGATAGATAGTCTGAAAGAAAAAAGCAGAATATGGACAATGCCATCAGCGCCAGATTCAAGAATAGTGCAATGAAACCGTTGGCTGTGAATCCAACGTACTCGAATTCCTTTTTCTCCATGATTAAACAGGTTTATTTTAAGTTATACAAAGATGATGCACAAAGATATTGATTTTTCCCATCATCACGCACTTATATGCATTCTTTCGGCAAAAAAAGCTAATAAAATATAACGCTTGACGGCTTATGTCACTAAATGCCCGACTCTTGCAAAAACAATGCCACGCAAACACACCGGCCAAACGAAAAATGACATATCTTTGCGACTGCAATGACGGCAAGGCTCACACAACAAGAGCCGTAGGCTTAAAAGCTGGCATCGATTGTTTTGCTTTATTGAAATATATTCCCGAAGCATATAAAATTATCTGAAATATGGCTATGACAAAAAAACAGAAGAACATAACCACAATATGCGCTGTTGCTGTAGTTGTGATTATCGCCTTATTCATGTACCATTCGCTCTTCGGACATCAGTTCGACATCGAGGAAAAAGCGTACATCTACATCGATGACGACGACAACATCGATTCGCTCAGAACGAAAATCTCGGAAGCGGGCAAGCCGTCAAATCTTGTGGGCTTCAATCTCTTGGCATCAATCTACAACATTGACAAGAAAATCAAGCCGGGAAGATATTCCATCGAGCCTGGCAACAATGCCGTGGATATGGTAAGAAAAATCAGAAACCACTCGCAGGACCCTGTGAATCTGGTGATACCAAGCGTAAGAACCGTTGATGACCTGGCAGGACGACTGTCAAGATACCTACTGCTGGATTCCGCAAAAATTTCTGATGCTCTCCATGATGAGGATGTGTGCGAAAAATACGGCTACGACACGCAGAACATTTCATGCATGTTCATACCTAACACTTACCAGGTGTACTGGAACATATCGATGGACAACCTGCTGGACAGAATGAAAAAAGAGAGCGAGAGTTTCTGGAATGAGGAAAGAAGGGAAAAAGCCAAGAATACAGGACTGTCGCAGAACGAGGTTATTACACTGGCAAGCATCGTGGACGAGGAAACAGCAAACAACGGCGAGAAAAGCCGTATCGCCGGTCTGTACATGAACAGACTGAAGGCTGGAATGCCTCTGCAGTCTGACCCTACAGTGAAATTCGCCTTGGGAGATTTCTCACTGAGAAGAATTATGCACGGACATCTGAACACAGACTCACCATACAACACATATAAGAATGCAGGACTCCCGCCAGGACCAATCCGCATTCCTTCAATAGCGGGCATAGATGCCGTGCTCAACTATGAGCACCACAACTTCATGTATATGTGTGCAAAGGAGGATTTCTCAGGTACTCATAATTTTGCCGTTACTTACGACCAGCATCTCAGCTTTGCAAAGAAATATACTGATGCCCTCAACGCAAGAGGCATAAAATGACAAAATGAAAGCTGGCACGTAGGCAAACTTCAACAAAATAGAATCCGGCAGGAAGGCATGCTCGAAAGACATGTTTCCTGCCGGATTTTTTGTTGTGTATTCTATATCGCATCTAAATGCGTATAGCCGTTACATATTATTCATCAAAGTGGAGCGTTTCAACTTTCTCCAACCTGGCCCTCAACTTGGGCATAAGTCCACTTCTGATACGCAAGGTCATGACACAATCAGTGTCGTAGCCCTGCGAAACAATCTGAGGATTTTCTTCTTTCACAATACGCATGACATCGTTCATGAAAGGATATTCAAAGAAGAATGTCACATCTTCGTCAACGGTCTTCTCGATAACCGTAGCTGCTGATATGGCTTCGGCAGCAGCAAGGCGATAGGCTACAATAAGTCCGCTGGTTCCTAGCTTTATTCCACCGAAATATCTCACTACGATTACCAGTATATCTGTCAGCTCGTTGGAATTGATTTGTCCGAGAATAGGTTTTCCGGCAGTTCCAGACGGTTCACCGTTGTCGTTTGCACGAAAATCCAGTCGCTTCGGACCAAGCATATATGCATAGCACACGTGGCGGGCATCGTAGAACTTCTTCTGATACTCGGCAACGTAGGCTTTCACTTCATCTACATTTCTGACTGGAATTGCAAAAGAAAGAAACTTGCTTCGCTTCTCAGTATACAACCCTTCCGATATTCCTTCAATTGTCTTATATGAATCTGTACTCTCCATAACAGATGCAAAGATACTGATATTAAGACAGAATTCTTTTCATACGAGGCAACAATATTGATGATACATGGCTTATTGTTTGGATAAATCGGTCCGGACTTGCGAGCTTTCATGCAAACGCACGAATCGAAAAGGAGACAAATGATTATGAATTACGGAATGAAGAATATAAAAAATGCCGATACAAACATTATAACTGTTCAAAATACATCTAAATATGAACTATAATGCTTGTATCGGCTATCAATAAACATCAGAGAACATGTGTTTGGAAAACAGAAGTTCCAAACTGCAAGTTCTCCGATTGCAGATAGGTCAAGAAAGTTTATGGATGACCAGGCCCGAACGAAGTTTCGGCTCAAACCATGTTGCCTTTGGAGGCATGATGGCACCGCTGTCGGCAATGTCCATTATCTGTTTCATCGTAACAGGATAAAGGGCAAGCGCCATCTTCATCTCTCCGCTGTCGACGCGACGCTTCAGCTCTTCCAGTCCTCGCAGACCTCCGACAAAGTCTATACGCTTGTCGCTTCGCAGATCCTTTATGCCCAGAATCTCATCCAATATATATTTTGAGGATATTGACACGTCGAGCACGTCTATAGGGTCGGAACTGTCGTATGTTCCGTCCTTGGCTATGAGACTGTACCACACTCCGCTGAGATAAAGAGAGAATTCGTGCATCTGGCGCGGAGCATACTGGAGACGCCCTTTCGGAACAACAGTGAAATGAGCTTTCAACTTTTCCAGGAACTCATCGTCGGTCAGTCCGTTGAGGTCCTTAAGCACTCTGTTATAGTCAAGTATGGTCAACTGGCTTGCTGGAAAACATACGGCCATGAAGTAATTATACTCTTCGTCTCCGCGATGTGCAGGGTTCTGCTGGGCTTTCTCTGCACCAACGAGTGCCGCTGCGGCTGAACGATGATGTCCGTCTGCAATATACAAGGCCGGCATCTTGGCAAACTCTTCGGTTATGGTCTTTATGTCATCTGCACTTTCGACAATCCAGAACCTGTGGCGGAAACCATCGATTGGTGCTATGAAGTCGTAGACAGGCTTTGCGGAAGTACATCTTGCGATGAGCGCATCGAGCACACTGTCATCAGGATATGCAAAGAACACAGGCTCCATATTGGCATTGCATACGCGCACGTGCTTCATTCTGTCTTCTTCCTTATCGCGTCTGGTAAGCTCATGCTTCTTGATGACTCCAGTGAGATAATCATTGACATACGCGCCGACAACAATACCATACTGCGTTTTGCCGTTCATCGTCTGCGCATAGATATAATAGTGCTCATCCTTGTCCTGAACAAGCCATCCGTTGCGCTGAAACTTCTCAAAGTTCTCGGCAGCCTTCTGATAAACCCGCGGATCGTATTCGCTCGTACCCTCCGGGAAATCTATCTCAGGCTTGATTATATGATAAAGCGATTTCTCGTTTCCCGCAGCCTCAGCCCTGGCTTCGTCGGAATTGAGCACATCGTACGGACGGCTCTCCACCTCCTCAACCAGTTCTGCAGGCGGTCTGATACCTCTGAAAGGTTTTACAATTGCCATACTCGAAATATATATTTACACAGGATATCTTTTAGACACCTGCCTATAATAATTTATTAACCTGAAATTTTATTTGTTTACCTGGAATTTTGTGCATCCGTCCTTGAAGAAGCCTACAATCTGTTTTGCAGCAGCAATACCGGCATTGATATTGGCCTCAGCTGTCTGAGCTCCCATCTTCTTTGGTGTAGAGAAATAGCGTCCTTCGAACTTCTTGAAAGTCTCGTCGGCATCAGGCATGATATCTGTGATATACTTAAGGTCAGTTCTTTCAGACATGAGTTCAATGAGCTCTTCTTCGTTGATGACCTCCTTGCGAGCAGTATTTATGATTATGGCATTCTTCTTCATCTTAGAAGCGAGCTCCTTGTTGATGCTCTTCTTGGTTTCAGGTGTTGCTGGTATATGGAGAGAAACTATGTCGCATGTGCTGAACAGTTCTTCTTGATTGCCTACAGCCTTCACGCCGGTAGCCTCGATTACCTCTGAAGGGCAGAAAGCATCGTATGCATAGACATCCATGCCGAATCCCTTGGCAATACGTGCAACATTGCGGCCGACATTACCGAAAGCAAGAATACCGAGTTTCTTTCCCATAAGCTCTGTTCCGGCCTTTCCGTTGTAGAAATTGCGCACTGTGAATACAAGCAGACCGAAAACAAGTTCTGCAACAGCGTTGGCATTCTGACCTGGTGTATTCATAACGACGACTCCGTGTGCTGTAGCAGCATCGAGATCAACATTATCATATCCTGCACCGGCACGGACAACAATCTTCAGATTCTTTGCAGCATCGAACACTTCATTATCAATCTTGTCGCTTCGGATAATTATAGCATCAGCATCAGCCACAGCGTCAAGAAGCTGTGCCTTCTCTGTATATTTCTCCAACAAAGCCAATTCATATCCTGCGCTTTCAACTTCTTTACGTATTCCTTCTACAGCTACGGGGGCAAAAGGTTTCTCTGTTGCAATAAGTATTTTCATAACATCGTCGATTTTACGTGGCGTATCCGGTATGCTGTCTATGCGTATTTACATACAGTCATCACAGCCGGACAAGTCCTAAATGGGAATGAACGCCACAAGGTTATTTTAATATTTGAATAAACTGAGGGCAAATGGCCCTAAAAGAAGAAAGTGTCCGGCAACCAGCACAAGCATTGTCATTCAGTTACCGAACACTTTCAGTTATTGTTGTATACGTGAATCAATGTTCACGCTCAAACTTCTGCATGCAGTCAACAAGTGCCTTGACACCTTCCACGCTCATTGCGTTGTAGCAAGATGCGCGGAAACCTCCTACTGAACGATGGCCTTTTACACCGACCATGCCGCAATCAGTAGCAAACTTCAGGAAGTCAGCTTCAAGATCCTTGTACTCATCGCTCATGACGAAGCAAAGGTTCATGACAGAACGATCCTCTTCCTTAGCAGTACCACGGAACATCTTGTTGCGGTCGATTTCAGAGTAAAGAATTTCAGCACGTTCACGGGCACGCTTGTCCATAGCCTCAACTCCACCCTGAGCCTTGATCCACTTGAGGTTCTGAAGAGCGCAGTAGATAGGAACAACTGGAGGTGTGTTGAACATACTGCCCTTCTCTACATGAGTACGATAGTCGAGCATTGTAGGAATCTGACGGCTCACCTTGCCGAGAGCATCATTCTTTACAATGACGAATGTCACACCAGCCATAGACAGGTTCTTCTGAGCACCGCCATAGATACAGTTGTACTTGCTTACATCTACCGGACGTGAGAAAATGTCGGAAGACATATCTGCAATCATCGGTACAGGAGAGTCGAGCTCCTTACGGATTTCAGTACCGTATATGGTGTTGTTCGTAGTGATGTGGAAATAGTCAGCATCAGCAGGAACAGTGAAATCCTTTGGTATATATGTATAAGTAGCCTCAGCAGAAGAAGCAACTTCAACAACTTCTCCAAACATCTTGGCTTCCTTCATTGCCTTCTTTGCCCACACACCAGTGTTGAGATATGCGGCCTTCTTCTCCAGGAAATTATATGGGACCATACAGAACTCGAGACTTGCTCCACCGCCGAGGAACAATACCGAATAACCTTCAGGTATATCCAAAAGCTCTTTGAACAGAGCTACTGCTTCGTCTACTACGGGCTGGAAATCCTTTGCTCTGTGGCTGATTTCCATCAATGACAAGCCTGAACCGTTGAAATCCAGACATGCGGCAGCAGTGGCCTCGATGACTTCACGAGGAAGAATTGACGGTCCTGCATTGAAATTGTACTTTTTCATGACTAATTTATTTTATTTCCATGTTTGTAATGCAAATGTATATAAATATATTTTCCGAAACAACAATAAAACTGGAAAATGACACGCCACCTGACAATTTGTTGTCATTTTAACGTTACACACCCATAATTTGTTATAAATCGCAACTTCAAGATTACATTTACTTACACTTACAAAGAATATATGCGACATAAATTCATATTTATAACAGACCACCCGTTCCGTTTCTACTCGTCCCCACCCTCCTACAGCTATCAGCATTCAAGCTACAGGACCTGCAGCACAACAATGACGCACACGCATCAGCTGCAGCGCGCACGACTTAACATAAAATAAACTTAGCCAATAAGAATTACCATAATATAATTAATACCTATATTTGTAGTCATTATGACAAATACAGACGAAAATTCAACAGTTTACAGCCGCGACGTACTCGAATTCGTGACTGTTGCAGTGCAATACTGCGCATATCTGGAAACATTGGACACCAAAACCCGCCAGGAGTTTGTCGGAACACTTCTCAAACTTCTTCCGCTGCTTTATCTCAAAGCATCATTGCTCAACGACAACGGCATCAACAATGATGAGGATATGTGGGCAGAAGAGCCCGAACAATTCGTTACGGAAGAAAACTACGAAATCATCAGAAACAACATTGCATACATAATGGGCGAACAGGACGACTACCTCGACGTCTTCGTCGAAGACATGAAATACAGCGACCGCCCAATCCTGCGTACTGTCAGCGAAGAGCTGGCCGACATTTACCAGGACATCAAGAATTTTGCTTACGCCTACAAAATCGGGACAGACGAAACCATGCAGGCGGCACTTTCGGCATGCAACGAAAACTTCAAGACATACTGGGGACAGAAACTTGTAAACGTCATGCGTGCACTCCACGATGTCAAATACAATCCGAACAACGAAGCGGAAGATGACGGCTGTTGCTGCGACGATGATGACGACTGCTGTTCTCACCACGAAGACCACTGTTCCCACCACGGTGAAGGCGAATGTACATGCGGCCATCACCACCACTAAAATCAAGACAAACGAAATGACCGTAATAAAAGAAAAATTCGACAAGAAGGATATAAACGCTCTGCCGAGAGAGACGTTCAACGGAAGGATTATAACCATTCTGACTGAAAACGACGCACAGAAGGCTGTCGACTACCTGCTCACACAGAGCATGCTGGGAGTAGACACCGAGACACGTCCTTCATTCAGAAAAGGTACGGTCCATCAGGTTGCACTGCTGCAGGTTTCAACACACGACACCTGCTTTCTCTTCCGACTGAACCGCACCGGCATAACCGATTCCATCAAGCGCCTGCTGGAAGACGAAAAGACTGCCAAAGTTGGACTTTCGCTCCACGACGACATTGCTCTCCTGCGCAAGAGAAGAGAATTCACGCCGGGCAATTTCATCGAAATACAGAACGAAATAAAGAACATCGGCATCAGCGACATGAGCCTGCAGAAAATATATGCCAACATCTTCCACAAGAAGATATCAAAGGGACAGCAGCTCACGAACTGGGAGGCCGACATCCTCACCGATGCACAGAAGCTATACGCCGCAACCGACGCATGGGCATGCATCATGATTCACGACGAGCTGAAAAGACTTGTGGAAACCGGAAACTACGAATTCATTCCGGCCACACCGGCCGAAGCTCCCAAGGCAGAAAGCTGAACAATAGAACAGGTAAAGAAACAGAACCATACATATTTTTGATATATGCTTAAAAAGATATTTCTAAAGAAAGGTAAGGAAGAATCGCTCAAGCGCTTTCATCCGTGGGTGTTCTCAGGAGCAATCCATCACTTCGACCAGGAGCCTGAAGAAGGCGAGGTCGTTGAAGTATGCACCCTTGAAGGCGGCCACATAGCCTACGGCCACTACCAGATAGGAAGCATCATGGTGAGAGTACTCACATTCGGCGATGAGGAAATCGACACCCGATTCTACGAGGACAGACTCGCAACAGCCTTCAACGTGAGGAAATGCATCGGCGTGGCCGAAAGCGAATCGAACGACACATACAGACTCGTACACGGCGAGGGCGACAACCTCCCGGGACTCGTCATAGATGTCTACGGCAAGACAGCCGTCATGCAGGCACACTCCGTAGGAATGCACATGGACAGGATGAAGATTGCCGAAGCGCTCAAGAATGTCATGGAAGGACGCATAGAAAACATATTCTACAAGTCTGAGACCACTCTTCCGTTCAAGGCCGGACTGGGACAGGAAAACGGATTCCTGCTCGGAGGAAGCAAGGACGACGTAGCATCCGAAAACGGACTCAAGTTCCACGTCGACTGGCTCAAGGGACAGAAGACCGGATTCTTCGTCGACCAGCGCGACAACAGAAGCCTGCTTGAGAAATATGCCAAGGGACGCAGCGTGCTCAACATGTTCTGCTACACCGGAGGATTCTCCTTCTACGCCATGCGCGGAGGCGCCAAGCTCGTACACTCAGTAGACAGTTCGCAGAAGGCCATCGACCTGACAAACGCCAACGTGGAGCTCAACTTCCCAGGCGATGCACGCCACACCGCCTACGCCGAAGATGCATTCAAGTTCCTCGACCGCATGGGCGACCAGTACGACCTCATCATCCTCGACCCTCCTGCATTTGCCAAGCACAAGGATGCACTGCGCAATGCACTCAAGGGCTATTCACGCCTCAACCAGAAAGCGCTCGAGAAAATACAGCCGGGCGGAATCCTCTTCACATTCAGCTGTTCACAGGTAGTTACAAAGGACAACTTCCGCACAGCCGTATTCACAGCTGCCGTACAGGCAAAGCGCAAAGTGAGAATACTCCACCAGCTCCACCAGCCTGCCGACCACCCTATCAACATCTACCATCCAGAGGGCGAATATCTGAAAGGACTGGTTCTCTACGTTGAATAATTCGACAAAATATATTTACCGCACAACGGAAAAAACAAAACACCTCGGTGACAGCGATACGATTCGCACACCGAGGTGTTTTTTCATACATTCACCGAACAAGAAAGAATTCGCAAACAACCGAAACGGTCCCAAGCATTCCTATTCTTGACGATTAAACTTTATAGCTTCCGGATGGGCCGCAGATCATTTATTGATTGACAAATAATCTTCCACCAGCCATCCGCACTTGCTGACAGTCACACGATAGTAACGGCCGGTCATGATGCGGAAATCGGTAGTATAATAAGGTTTGAAAGCTTTGGCAGGTATACGTTCTACGAAGCTCTTCAGATTCTGGAACAGTTCAGCAGTCTCCTTGTCAGGATTTCCCGGCTCCAGCAATTCCAGTGTGTAAGGAGTATTTCTATTCTTTGACGACTTATACATTGGACGTTCGTACAACAAAACAGAGAAAGTCCTTTCGGCCTTTCCGAGATTTGCAGAAGACTGCATTCCATGAAGCACACCAAGAAGTTTGGCACCGGCGTCCACACTTGTGTACCAATCACCGTCCATCACTCTTTTCGTAAGATTTGCATACGAGAAAAAGTCCGGTTCGCTATTTGGAGAATACCCCAGTCTTACAACGAGTTTGCCTTCATTGTAAAGATCCCAATTGATGCGAGGCGACACAGCGAAGCCCATATACCAGCGCGGTTCTCCAAGCTTGAGCACTTCACCGTCAAGCCATTTCTGGCTCGTATCGCTGTTCAGCTTCTCCAGGAGTTTCGTCTGCGGAACACCGTTCTTGTCTCTGAGTTCCAAAAGTTTGTAGCGTCCAACCCAGCTCCACACACCACGACACTCGCTTACCTTTTTCTGAGAATTGTTTTTAAGAGGTGATATAAGCATCACGTTCTTACCATATCCACCTATATATACTACAGAATCGAATCCTTCATAAGGAGACTTATCAAATCGAACATCCTTATTTTTCAAGAAGGCATCCTTCATTTCCTTTACGCTGACAGAGTCCTTGAAATGATTGCGATGCAATGATGTCAAGTCACACGAAGAACGCATCTGGTAATCATTCCATTTCTCACCAAGGTAATCGAACGATATCTGGCCCTGCACTTTCGACATAGGGAGCAAAGCCAATAAGAGAACTAAATGTTTAAAATTTCTTTTCATAAGTGATAGATTTAATAGATTTTGAATTATCGTGAAAAGTTAACTGAGCTAAATAATAAAAGACTCACGCTTAAGAATTGTGCATATCGCCATCTTTCGGCCAGACGATATGCTTGTTCAGACGAATGTCAGTTTCTCATGTCCCGACACACCCATTTTTCCGTTACTTGCACGTATGAGCACCCCGCCAGTCATACATGCAAATGCTTGCAGTAGAACCTTCCCGCAACCATCAATACAACTATTGCTGTTTTTCATAATGTAGATGTATTACTTATTTACAAAAATAATAAAACTCTTTAACATTGTTACAGACAACTTCTGTTTTAACATTTCACGTTCTATTGAAAGCTTTTTGTTGAATTTTCAGCAGTCCGTATGTGCCTTATTTCACGACCTCCGAATCAGCACCTCAGACAAACGAGCCAGAGCAAATATCTGACAGTCTGCACCATCTTGAACCAAACCATACTCCGTATGCCTCGGTATGTTCATATCATCAGCCCCATAAATATGTGACAATAATTGCACGATACCACAAATGCAACATCTTCCATTTTTTTCGATATACAAAATTAAATATTAATTTTTACCCCCCCCGATTTTACATTTTTTAACTTATAAAATAATCTATATACAAATTAAATAGGTGCACTGATGCATAATCAAACAGACAATGCACCACAAAAAATTATACTTACTACTACTATTTTTCGCTCTGCATCATTCTGTTGTACCTGCGTACACTCTTTCCGCCGTTAAATCTGTAAGCTATTGTAAACTCTATGGCGTTTCTGTTGGATTCGCCTATATAATGTGTTATGTATTTCGACAGCGCTTCTGAATCAACAGTTTCCTTGTATCTCTGCTTCTGGAACGACAAAGGAAGTATCCAACCCAATGAGGCACTAAGCTTGCGGTTCAGGAAGTCTTTGCTGACAAGAAGTGAAAAATAGTCCATCCTGCGGGTAACCTTTCCTTGTACGAAAGCCATATAAGCATTGTTGTAGACGTACCTGCAAAGCGCCGCCGTAGAATACTTTTCATTGTAGTAGCGTACGGACACATTGCCGTTGAAACCGCTGTTGGTATTCTTGTAGTCTTTGTACTTTGAAGTTGTGGTCGAGTAGCCCAATGAAGCACTCAACGTGAAATCCTTTATACGCTTGAAGATGTAGAACGAAGTCCAAAAGTTTGAATACGAAGTATTCTGCGGCATATAGGTAATGTAATAACCTTTCTGTCCAGACGGAAGAACGCCATAAGCACTGCCGATTATGTCAGAAAATCTGTTCGGGGAATGGTCGTATCCGGCTCTGATATTGAACAGGTTGAAGAAATCAATCCATATATTACCTGAATGTGTAATATTTGTGCGAAGGGACGGATTGCCCTGATGCCAAGTCAGAGAATCAGAAAAATAGCCGAACTCTGTAACCTGATCCAGCTGAGGATAGGACACATTGTACCAATAGCCAAGGCGCATCCAGATATCCTTGTTCCAGCGATGGAAAAATCCGCCTCCGAACTTATACAGCATGCTGTTGTCACGATAGCTCGGACTTTCGGTCTTGACCAACTCGGCTGAAGCACTGAACGACAGTTCGGTGTTGCGGCTGAAGCGGTAGGACATCCACGTCCACAGCTCGTTGCGCCAGAAACTGTTTTTACTGAGTTGCGAACCGGTAGGACGGTCCTTCTGTTCATAGTCTTTCCACGTGAAATTATAGCCTCCGCTGACATAGAAATGGTCATTGAAGAACGGACGGTTCACCTCTGTACGCACCCAGGCATAGTCCATGTGGTTGCGATGGAGATAGTCGGACGAATAGCCTGAACTCTGGGAGTACAGTTCATCTGAATCCCAACCGTCATTGATATAATTGAAATCCAGAGTATAGCGCCATACACCTGTACGTCCACGATAATAAAGACCGATGGTGTGACGGTTGCTGTTTATGTCAAGTCCGGTATGGCGCATTATGGTATCGCGCACACCTGTGTCCATCCACTGACGCTCTACTGCCTTGTCTGAGGCATCCTCCGAATTGTCAGTTGAATAATTATATGACAAAGACAGCGAATGGTCCTTGTTTATTTCATAATCTACGGCAGCATAGAGATTGTGGTATCGGTAGTAATAATCCTTGCTTCGCGGATTGAGAACCGTTTCCTTATAGTTGTTGACATGATACACATTCGTCTCATCAATGTTTGCAAAGCCTCCCTGCGAAAACTTGTAGTTGTAGCGGCCGACGAAATTCCACCTGTTCTTGGTGTAGGTAAACGAAGCCGCAGCATCGTCCTTCGTAAGATTCTTGCCACGTCCGTTGCCGTCGCCGGGCAGTATACGAACGTAGTTGGATGCGTTGCCTTCATAGCCTTCGTAATCAGGCTTGGTATGCAGATTTATCAAGACATCATAGCCAGAATACTTGCCTGACGGATGAGGAACGATATCAACCTTGTCATAGCGCATGTGGTGGATTTCCTTAATGTAGTCTGCCGGTTTCTCCAGACTGTCCACCAATACAAGTATATTGCTTGAACCGTAATATGTCAGAGAATTGTCTGCATAGTTGCAGTCTATTCCAGGTATGTTGCCAAGCATCTGGGCGGTATTTCGTACTCCCTTTCGCATATCCTTTGTTATGCGGACCACATCGCGGTCTGCATAGTGGGTTATGTTTTCAGCAACGATTACAATAGAATCCATCTCATGTACAGGACTGTGCACCAAGCTGTCGCGTACTACAAAAGTGCTGTCTGAAAACGGCAATCCTATAGTCCGTCCAAACGCCTGAACCGTGACGAATAGGGAAAGAAACAAAAATGCAATAACGCCGAATTGTCTACTTCTTGTTTTCATAATGTGTATACTTTTACCAATTATTGAACGATGATATACCTGCATCATGCAAGTAAAAACTAATAAAATAAAACTCCATAATCATTATGCACTCGCCCTTGAAAGGCCGTACACTTAATCAACAACGTTGATATCAGGGTATCGGATGCTTCATGATATTAAATTTAAAATCTAATCATATGCAATATTAATAAATACTGTTTTTACAATTGCAATCACGATTACATAAGAAAAAGCATATAAAACTAATATTCAATAACTTACATAAAGCAAATTACTTGAAATGTAATCAGGAAAGCTAAGAAAATGGCAGTTTCATACTGCTGTTTTCAATAAAAGATGAACAAGCAAAACAAAAATTACGAGCGCTCACAGTGTAAATTACGAGGGCTCGAAAGAAACATTGCAGGCGCTCAAAAAAGATTTTTCACAGTACCAGAAGTGCGCGCAGGTATGAAAGAAGCACAAGAAGCAGTGGGTATAAACCCTTATCTGAAACTCAAAAAACTTGCGACCCGTTTCTACGACTCAAAAAATTGCATACTTTTGCAGACAAATATTGCTGATATGGAAAAACTAAAATACCTTCTACTGCTAATACTTGCAACAACAATCTATTCTTGCTCAAACAATGAAACACAAGACAAACTTAATGATATAAGTACCTACGTTTGCTCCAATCCAGACAGTGCAAGGAAAGAGTTAAACAAAATAAACAAGTTAGAACTTACGACAGAACAACTTCGTGCACATCATGCTTTGTTAACATGTGAAAGCAATTATTTTTCAAGACGCGAAATTAAAGATTCTATATTAAATATCGCATCTAAATATTTTATCCAGAATAAAAAAGGCACTGTATCGCAGCAAATGGAAACAAGGCTTTTACAATTATTTATGACTATAAATTATGAAGCAGAGAAAGCTTTACCAGAGCTTTTGCTTATGGAGAAAAATATTGATAATTTATCTTCACCACACTATAAAGCGATGTTAGAAAGTTTCATAGTCGCTATCTATTATAATAACCACGAGTATGAAAAAATGCTTGAATATTCATACAAAGAATTAGAATATGCTAAAGAAGGCAATATTGCATCAAAGATTATAAATAGTAATATACATATAGGTACAGCTTATAAGAATATGAATAAATTAGATTCAGCATATATATATTATTCATCTTTTAAGAAATATGAAAATATACTTGATTCCACAGTATTGTCAGTTGCTTATCACAATATGGCAATAATAATTAACATGATGGGAACGCATGATAAGAAAAACATTGAAAATTGTTTGCTAAAATCTATATCGTTCAATAACGACAGAGAAGATATCGCAAAAACATATATGAAAATTGCAGATTACTATTACAATATTAATAAAAAAGAAAAAGCAGACAGTTTTTTAAACATATTCCATAAAAGCATAAGAAAAAATGATTACGACTCATATTACAACATATCAAAAACACTAAACAACTATTATGAAAAAACAAGCAATATAGATTCTGCAAATAAATACAAGGGAGAAATGCTGAAATACCGCATAATGCGAGATTCCGCAATAAGAGCCAGTCATGTTACTGAAATAACACACCAAAGCGAGATTGACAATATAGAAGAACAGTTGCAGGAAAAGACTGCAACGATTGCCGTTACTTCTACAGTCGTGGTTGCCGGACTCGCATCCATGCTGTTTTTATTATATAGAAGAAAGAAAGTGAAGCTTGGACTTGATTATGCTGACAACGTAAGAAAGTTAGAGGGTACTTTGGCTGAATTAGAGGAAGCAAGGCTGGCCCTGCGCAACGCACAAGAGAAACAGCTCTCGGCCGAGGCTGAAATGGAGGCAAGGAAAGATGCATCGAAAGAGGTTGAACAGATGAAGCAGGAAGTGAAAAAAGCATCAGAGAACTCCAAAAAGCTGAAAGACGCCACAGAACAGCACTGCATAAAGATTCTGACAACTATTTTCAAGAACGGAGGCAAGGACTTCAAGGCAATGGAGGTACTGACGGAAGGAATGTATCCTGCCATGAACGATGCCTACAGGACGATGAAAGGCGGACGCAGATTTCTTGATTCACTCACAGAAGAATGCAAGACACTCAGCAACCGCGACATATTCGTGTGCATACTCTATCACGAAGGCGTCACGGACGAGAACGCCATATCAGGCATACTGCATACTACAGTGGGAACTTTCAGAACCATGAAAAGCCGTCTGAAGAAAAAGCTGGAAGATGCTCAGGAATGCGAGACGGCAAAGGAAATTGTCAGGAAAATGTCAGACAAATTTTAAATAAGCATGCATGACGCATACAAAAAGAACAAAATTTACTACTCATTTCAACGCCCCAAAAATTGCATATTTTTTCTGATAAATATTGCTAATATGGAAAAACTTAATTTTTAAAAACATAAAGTTAACGATTCAACACTAAAGCAAGCAACAGAATACAGTTTTAATGCTTCTTAAACGCAGTTTTCCCATAGTTTATGCAGAAATTCGGGATAAAAGTATTATTTTGCGGTGTAAAATATGATACCAATATCAAAAATAGCACTCTAATATGGTATTTGAACGTAAGAAATATTTGGATGAACTTATCGCAGGACGCGGGAACGGTCTTGTGAAGATTATAACGGGTGTCAGACGATGTGGAAAGTCTTTCCTGCTATTTGAAATCTGGCACAACTGGTTGTTGGAACATGGAGTGGCTGGTAATCACATCATAGAAATACAGCTTGATGATTTCCGAAACAAACGGTTGAGAAAACCTGATGCCCTACTCGACTATATAGATTCAAAAGTAGTTGATGATGGCAATCCTTATTATATAGTCTTGGATGAGGTACAACTGATAGAAGAATTTGTGGAGGTTATTCTTAGCTTGACTCACATGAGGAATGTGGACGTGTATGTATCTGGCTCAAACTCTCGTTTTCTTTCAAGCGATGTTGTAACGGAGTTCCGTGGTAGAGGCGATGAGATACGCATTTGGCCTCTCACCTTTGATGAATATTTCAGCGGCATTGGTGGTGACATACGCAAAGCATGGCTGGACTATTACACCTTTGGCGGACTTCCACAGGTGGCCTTGCTTGAAACGGAAGAAAAGAAGACTGACTATTTACGCGGTTTGTATGAAACTACTTATCTGCGCGATGTGATTGAGCGCAATCATCTGCGTAATCCTGAAGGAATGAAGGAACTCGTGCGTGTGCTTGCTTCGGGCATTGGTTCGTCTACCAATCCAACGAGAATAGCCAACACATTTCAATCTGCACAAGGTGTAGCCATAAAAAGGGACACGATAAAGCAATACATTGATTACCTGAAAGATTCGTTTCTCATAGAGGAGGCTTTGCGCTACGATGTAAAAGGCAGAAAATATATTGGTACAGAAACAAAGTATTACTTTGCCGACATTGGTATTCGTGCTGCCATTCTCAACTATCGTCAACAGGAAGAAAAGCACATTATGGAAAACATTATCTATAACGAACTTCGTAGCCGTGGATATAATGTTGATGTAGGGCTGGTTGAACTTGGTGGCAAGGACGAGAATGGCAAGTTTGTCAGAAAGCAGTTGGAGGTTGACTTTGTGGTGAACCGTCCACCATACAGAGTGTATATTCAATCGGCTTTCCACATGCCTACACCCGAGAAGGAACAGCAAGAACGTCGCCCGTTATTATCAATCAATGACCACTTCCGTAAGATTGTCATTGTTGGTGATGACATTCATCGCAAGGAAGACGAACTCGGAG